>Ga0099826_10001163_pt1 | contig 15165 bp, 6 predicted proteins | sample Mtrugardesep15_FD_76830 | JGI IMG/M metagenome (GOLD analysis project Ga0099826, IMG submission 76830) | Root nodule microbial communities of legume samples collected from California, USA - M. trunc garden sep15 | ecosystem: Host-associated > Plants > Roots > Nodule | place: USA: California... | reverse complement strand
CTTATTTGTACTTGTTCAATTGAACTTCTTAATAGATTGTTCATATTTCTTTACTTTGTTGATCAATGGCAGAGCAGCAAGAATCCCAAAGAATTTGCAGAAAGCTTAAAAAAAGAAGCTCAATATTACAATGGGTTCAATTTAGTCATTGCTGATATTACTTCCAAATCCATGGTATACATATCAAATAGGCCAAAGGGACAGCCAATTACTGTTCAAGAGGTTCCTCCTGGTCTACATGTACTTTCAAATGCAAAGTTAAATTCACCATGGCATAAGGTTTGTTAACATAATTACTATTTGGACACACTTTTTATCATTGAATACCAACTGTTTTAGTAGGTAGTAGTACATAATTAAAAGATAGTACATCTGATCCTTTTTAATTGTTGTTTCAACATTTTCATGCAAAATACAAAAAAGGGTTTGTCTAATGTGTGTAATATTGCACATGTTAAGGTAACTAGAAGTAGTAACTTTTCATTGAAAATCAATAATTATTAATTAAAAGTTACATATTTAATATAAAAAACACAAGTTCCAAGTCAAAGTTACTACTTTAAACTTCTTAACATTTGCAAATTTGCACATAATAGAAAAATCCTAAAAAAATACCTAACAAACTTTAGCACTACTCTTGATGGAATTGTTTGTCATTTTCTATAATACAGTACCATTAGGCATTAACATTTATTGATTTATTTTACATTATTTTTCTCTCTGCAATAAATAATCAATAAATAATCAGAGGTTATATTGTCAAGATGAGAGGTATGTATTATTTGAATTTTTAAAAATGAAAAATAAAATGGAGGAAAAACTTCAAAATAATGTCATTTGAAAAGGAATTAAGGGAGTAATAATTAGTCCTTATGAAAGAAAAATATAGTTTTAAACCTTTAATACAAGGTAAATTCTTCGGTACCCTAAAGTTTGGTTGAGTACTGATATGGCAAAATCATTTAAAATTTAATGTAATATATAACTAAATTAATACAAAGATTTGACATGATATTAAATAATTAGATGATGGATACATACCTTACCAAATTTCAACATACCATTGTTCATTCACCTTAATACAAATCTTTGATGCATATTGTAGGCTCAGCGCCTTCAATTTAGATTCAAAGAGCTTCTTGCTAAAAATGGGGAAGGTGAGATACATGTGAGAGAAGTAATTAAAAAGCTTATGAAGGACAAAGTTAAAGCAGACAAAAGCATGCTACCTAATATATGCTCACTCGATTGGGAGTTCAATCTTAGCTCCATTTTTGTTGAAGTAGAAACACCACTGGTAAGTTAAAAAAATATATAATCATAGAATTAATGGAACTTTTTACTTAATTACTTACCAATTTATTCATCTATGTATATAAAAATGCAGGGTTTATATGGCACTAGAAGCAGTGCTGCTTTAACCGTAAGATCAAGTGGGAAAGTAAGCTTTTATGAAGATTATTTAGATGATGACAACGTGTGGAAGGATCATGTTATTGATTTCCATATCCAAAAGAAGTTAAAGTAGACAAGAGTTAGGACTATGTAGAACTCTTAAAGCATTCCTCAACAATTAATAACACATTGATTTGTTTTCTTATGCTTAGTTGTCTTTCATATACGAGGATCGTATATGTGGATTGATCCTTTCTCTTCACATTTATATATTTGTATTCCATAAATGTGCCGTTAATGAGCACAAAGTGTATGATAAACTAATAACTAAATAAACTTAATGATTTATTTATGGGTCTTGCTAACCGATGTCCTTGGGGTACTGGTTAAGCATACCATAACAGGGATTTATTATTATAAAAGGTAGCTGCTTTTGACATTATTATCAATTAATTACACAATTTCAATCCATTAACTACTATATAAATTCCTTTTTCATATCCTTAAAGACACTGGTTAGCATTTCCTTTTATTTATAAATGCAAGCCAATGTGACTTTGGCTTCCGTTGGTGTCTCTGCAGCATGGCATTTCAACATATTGAAACTTTTCAACACCTCACTTGCATACTTTCTTTGATTTAGAATTTTTCCTCTTAAAATTTTCACAACTTCCATTCTAAGAAAATATGACAGTTCACTTGGTCATTCAAAACCAGACTTCTCAACTTCTTGAACTCTTTGATCTCATCTTTGCTACAATCACAAAGGCAACATCACATTAACTTAATTTCAAATCAGCTTAAGATCTAATACATGGTTTCAGCTTTCCACAATCATGAATTATGAGAGATGAATTTAGCAATGGAAATAATAATTGACTATGACATAGCAACTTACATATTAACATTTGTCATTCAAATAAAAAATAAAAGTGCATACTCAATAATCAGAACAGCATATTTGAAGCAACCACAATATCATAGATCTAGTCATAGGCATTGATTCTCAATTAACTTTCATCAGAAAATAACCTTTCAAATGCGATCTTTTATTATGACTAGCACTCATTATAATCATACAAACATTTTCATTTCATAAATTTCTCAATAAAACCTCATGTCAACTTCTAAAATTATAAGGAACCGTCGTATTTTAAAGTGAATAAAATTTGTCAAATCACCACATGCGACTCGTGCATGTCAGTAAGTTATTTCAAAATATGAATACCGTGAATATACCAAGCACCGACTATACATTTCAATAATGTCTTTGGAATGTCATTGACAGAGGTTTTCATGTAAATCAAGCTAAATTCACCATAAATAATAATTGCAAAAGCTAGATTCATAGTCGTAAATAATAAATAAGAAATTGCAATTCAATTTTGTTCATTGCTAGCAAATAAGTATAAATGATGTTCTATTCACATCATAATGTTGGGCGGATTAAATTAATTAAAAAAGAAATGAAACTCTAAAAGATTCAAGACTTAAATATGTTCATATCAAACGGTGGGAGATATCATCCAATTAGACATATATATACCTACATAAAGTCATAAACACCATCATAATTAATAAACTACACCTAGAAGATAGTCCATACTTGCTTTAAGATCCCAATGTTTCTTTCCAACAAAACTAAAACAATCATATCCATAGATTCCTGCAAAAGGAATACAAAATTAGGGTTAGGAGTTTTTTTTTTTAAGGAAAATTAGGGTTAGGAGTTAAACACCGAGGATATACTGATTCACAAAGGTATATTTAAAAGAATATATGTATATGTATATAACAAGAAAAACAAAAGAAAATACAAAATCAAAGGAAATGACAATTACTAAATCTGGAAGAAATGATTAAACATTATTATCATTCATGGTATTAGAGTTTAATGTCACACCCTATGACCAGAGGTGGTTTATCTTGATGAAAAGATTGAGTTACTTTGGCCAGGAAAGTTGTTATGTTTGAAGAAACTTCTGCTGTCTTTGCTTGGAAGGTTATGTTATACACCCGAACTGGAGTAGTAGAACAATGACAAGGCCATGAAACACAAAAGTTGGACCCTAATAATTAAGAAGAAGAAGATTAGTTTATTTAATTTAAGGAATAAATATACATAGATAGAGTATTGTATACCTACCTGATTTTTTTTTATTGTAATCATTCAAAGCAAGATGGCAATGGGAGATGAGAGTAGGGCGATTATCATCGTTTATGCCAAGGGGTAGGAACCCACCGCAGGGATGTAGCGCCTCTGGGAAAGGAGTGTACACCTGAGAATGAATCAAAAGTAGGAGACGATGAAATTGAAAACAAAATTGAGATATATAGATATATAGATAGATGCTTACATGTAGCTTGTGAGGGCGCACGTCAAGTGCAGCACCATTTTTTTTCCCAGGCCTTATTCTTATACACAAGACCTCCAAGCATACACATAAAAGGTTTATGGTCATCCTCAAACATATTAGGTATGTTGTACACTTATTTAATACCCTAATTTTAATGCAAACTCGGCTACCATAAATAATTTGTTAGGAACCATGAAGTAAATTAATTTTTTTATGTTTAACTATAAAAGTAATAAATAAAATTGACGTGTGCAACAATATAATTTAATATTCTTTTTATCTTTTTTCTTTATAATTTTTTTATTATCATTTGATTGTAATATTGTATCTCTAATAATCTAATTTGCGTTTATTAATCGACCCATGATCTTACGGGTTAAAGATTATTTATTGGTCTCAATTATAGTCGAGAAGACCCGTGCGTCGCACGGGTCAAAAGTCTAATCATATATATAAGCAAAAAGTTGTGTTTTCTTTTGGTTTTGGATTGGGCTGCTCTTGCTTTGTTTAGGATTTTGCTCTTCTCAATTTTAAATATTTATAGGGATCATTTACTTAATTAACCCTAAAAAAAATTAATAATCCATTGTCTTTCATATAAGTATGAGGACTATGTAGAACTCATGAGATGGAAAAATTAATACTTCATTAAAACTAGAGGGGGTACAATGTAAAGGGCTCATAGATGGATCTACTCTCGATCAAGTTGTATTTGTGTTGACTCTCTTGATGTATTTAGGGCCAAATCTTGCAATTTCTTTTGGGAATTTATTTTCCCATCCTCCAATCTTCTTACTTTGGATTCTAAAATCCAAAAAATCGATGGTTTCTAAATGTGTTTTACATATAAAATTTGAAATGCAGTATGTTGTTTGAGAAGAGAGTAAGACATGATATAAAATACATGATTTAGTTATGGGAAATGTTAACCGGTGTCCCCGGGGCACTGGTTAAGGAAGCAAATATAGTAATATCACATTGAAACTTGTGTCCCGGGGTACCAGTTAACATGACCCTTTAGTTAATTACTTTTCCCACCCTATTCATTTCCTCGCGTGCCCTATTTTTTTGAAAATGCTCTTGAAATTTCGGATTGCATAATCCGAATTCAGTTTTTCCTTTGTTATAGGGTGAAAAAATGAGTCACGGATTTTTTCACGAGTCACGGATTTTTCACGATTATGTAAACCAAAAACTTCAAAAAACAGGGCGCACTACTTGATTTTTTCGGATTATATAATTCGAACACCCTTAAACACCTTTTTTCATGGGAAAAACAGTTCGGATTATATAATCAAAACTGTATCATCACAAATTCTAAACATGTTTGTAACATGAATTGTCATTTTATGGACAATATTAATCTTCCTAACTCTCATCCTTCTGTTTTTGGTCAATGTTAGTTGTTCTTAGTCAAAAATCGGGTTTTCGGTTTAGTTGATCGGATTGCTCCGAAACTTCTCCAGAAAATCAGAAAAAAATCAAGGATGAAAACTCCCCTAGAAGGGACTTCTTACGGGACTCTACCCCTCAAAATCCAAAATTCCATCGTTTAGACTCATTTTTCATTTTTTATAATTTTTCATATTCTCAGAAAAATCCGAAATTTTTTGCATTAGTTTTATTTGATTTTTAAAAAATTTTGGTGGTATTTTTATATTTTTGATTGGTTTTAAGCATTCTTTACTTAGTTTTTTGTTGTTTTTAAAAGCAAAACTCAAAACTGCTGAAATGTGAGAGAGTCTGATAGCTGATTATACGTAAGGATTGTCAGGATTTTAGAATCCGAATTAGTGACACATGAATTCAGATTATGAAATTCGAATTGCACAAAGGTATTTTTGAATAATTTACAGGGTGTGTAAGAATTCAATAGGGTGGGAAAAATAATAGTCTTAGTTTTATTAAGGGCTAAATTTATTAATATTATAATAGAGTCTATTGAGTATTTTTGACCACCCCAATTGAACACCAATATTCTAGATATGGAATTGCTACTCTCACCATCTTTATTACTTAAGCACTTCATTTGCCATTTACTATTTTATAGTTTAAATCAATTATGATTACTTTTCAATTTATTTTACTTTTAAAAAAAATGGTATATATGTATTTCACAAAATTGATTTCAATATGCATAAATATATAAGTGTAGATATTAAGTTTTCAAACTTAATCTTCGGAACATATAATTTTTTTATAAGATAACTTGTAATTAGTTCGCTTGAATGCACGCATATCGCAATCACAATTATTGATTAAATCGTTGAATTTGGAAATAACGATATAGCTTTGTCGTATTGAAATACATTCCAAATTTTAGCATCATCTTCTTTTGTCAATGAGATTCCATATCATGTCATTTCAAATTCATAAAAACAAAGAAGACTAGGGTTTACATGATCTAAATTTCATTCAAGGGCAAAATTGTAAATTTACAAGTTTTACACATTAATGATCAATTCATCTAGACTAGAGGAGCCATTTTTTTTTATAAAAACAAAATTATATTCATTTATTCAAATCGTGATATTGCATCATTCAACACTGCTAAAAACGTAAATGATGAATCTGCGAAAAAGCTCACAACATCCAAGTTAATAACATATAACAACATAATGCCTACAAAAATATATGTTAAAATTAAAGTGACCGGAATATCCATGCCTCCAGATCTGCAACGTTGACGCTCAAATCTTTGATTGAATAATCGATATTTCAATATGAATCAAATGAACACCGCAAGAAGACGGGAAATCAAACAACGCCGCACAAGACGACGGACAACAAACCACCACACTTAGATGATGAAAGCACGACGAAAAAACCTAGATCTATATGAAAATCACTTACTTAGATTGAAATAGAGAGAAAAAGATGAAGATGGGTGATTTCAGGTCAAAAATTGACCCAAAACCACCCCCTCAATGAAGAAACTGGAAGAGAAAACCTAGAGAGAAAAAACTAAGGCCGGCACTAGAGGAGCCATTTGTCACCAACATTCATCCTATACTGAGGGTAGCACTTCGGTGTCTTTGGTTTTGGTGTCATTGGGTGCCTTTGTCTCTATCTCTCTCTTAACCAATAATTCTCTCTCATCAAAATATATTATTTTAATCATTCAATCATCACTCTCTTTCATCTAAATTACACTAAAGTCACCCAACATAAAGTCACTGAACTGAAACTCTTGGTATAGAACCTTATATAAAACAAGTATACATTGATACGTATTCTTAGCATACAAGTTATAACTCTTTGAAGGGAAACTCTTTGATACTTGTTGTGAAAGTGACTCAAAATTGAAGCTTTGGAATATGCCACATCGTAGTACGATGGGATTACATCGTAGTACGATTTTGGACCAGTTTTTTGGACTTTCGACTCTGGAAACATCGTAGTACAATGCAGAAAATCGTAGTACGATTTTACGCTGATGCAGAAAAACATAATCATATTTTTTGGGTCAGAATTGTTACAATTTTATAAGGGTTACTTTTATTATAAATATAGGCTTTGTATCAGAGCAAACCTTGAGATAGAGGGGGCTGAAACAAGGGTTTAGAAAGGCAACAACAAAACTATGGTTTGTATAGAGTTTGTCTCTTGGCAACAAACACTAGGGTTTTAGGGTTGATTCACCTTGGGAAACACTATTAGGATTGAGTCTCTTGGTTACGGGAAGAGATTGAGACTTTGGGTAGAATTAGGCGGGAGACTTATTCTTGTAACTCATTGATATCTTTTTTGTAAGGTTACTCATCATTATAGTGGATTGGTGGACTGCTCTTTCTCCATACTAGGTCAATTTAGACCGAACTGGGTCAACAAATTCTTTTGTGTTCTCTCTTCTTCTCTCTCGCTGTTTTCTACTTTTATTTGTGATTATAACTGTTACCCACTTGTTTTGGTTGCTTAATTATTCCTTACTTCACACATCAAGTTGTTATTGGTGTGATTTTTCAACGAATTCACAATAATACTGAGTCAGTTTGAAACTTGAAGAAGAAAAAAGACATTTACATCAATAAATCACCACTGAATACACGTTATAACTGACTTTATACTTGTTTCCATCTGTTATCATTTGGAGCTACCATATGTAATAAACAATCGGACTTTGACTTAGAAATATATATTTTATATTTTTATTTATATTTCATCACTTAAATATCATCTACATATGTGGAACTCGTACGTTAATTTAAAAGATCCAAATGTTTGTAAAAAATTGATGGTCGGTTCCTAAATCCAAATGTTGAAAATTTTGCCACCTTCCCATTCAAACTGAATTACCTAATTTTTCATTCGATCTCTTTTTTCTTTTTTTTTGAGCAATTTTCATTCGATCTCTTGAAAAATGACTTTCTATGCTTAAAAAATATTATGCATGTTGTATTTAATAACATATATTTAGATTTGGTCGTAGAAAAACAAATGAAGACTATTAGCCTGCGTATTGAAATGGGCATTACTAAGCAAATGTATTAAGAATTTTTGTGGGCCATTATCAGGGAATCAGGATAAATATGTATATTTAGCATCAAAGAGTATTCCAGTAAACTCTTTTTCGTATTTTATATGTGCTTATGATTATGACATTTCTCTTTAGATTAGTAAAACTATGCACATCAGGTTTTTAGTATTTCGTGTAGCGTTTTCCTTTAATTTAATGGGGCGTGGAAAAGAAAAGGGAGGTAAAATTCAGGTTCTTTACGGCTTCCCAAAGTGATTAGGGGGTTTCTTGCATGACTTTTCTTTCATTTGCATGCTGATGGTGACCTTTAACCGCAAGTACTTAATCTCCATGAAGTGGCCTCAAGGTTATTGAATACGTCAATTCTTCATTTGGTTTGGTTGGTAGCACACTAGCATAATAATGATCAATTTTTAACATCTGGTACCAAACCTCACCATACTATCAGTTTTGAAAAACATGAAATATATAGACACCCGCTTTAATTACACTTGTGTCATATTTCATTAATCGCTTTTTAAAATATGGTTAATTCAACGATAATTATTCAATTTACAGCTAATTCAACAACATAAATTAACCACAATTGTGAACGTAAATTGAATTAATCATCACCTACTCGATCATTACCCAATCTCGTAAACGTATGAAAAAATAAGTGTGCATGATACATATTTTTTATGAAATCCCAAGTCTATGGCAAATCATCACTTTCTTACCCAACAAATTGCAACCACCAAAAAAATAAATGAGTATGAAGGGAGCAGACCTTGTTTTCCACGCTTCATTATTCAAATAGTTCATTCTTTTTACTTTTTTACTTTGTTTGGTATGAACCAGATAACTTCTATACACAGCTAGATTAATTTCTTAAAACGTCTAGGACCGCAATGGATAATAAACTTTTTTCAAAGTGATTTAACAATATTATATTTCTAGAGTTGGACTCAAATCTCTAGTTAAATTAGAAGAAATCATATACCATCTCATCAAGTACAATTGATCTTGGATTTGAATTGATATGTCAATTACTCCCGTGTTTTTTTGTCAAATTGATTTAAATTTCAGATTATTTTTTAAATAACTGCCGACAACGAAAAAATCGCGCGTAGGGATAACATGCTAGTAAAGACAAGTCCACTTGGGAGTTGGGGCATACAAGTGTGCAACTGCTGTTCTGCGAAATCCTTAAATTGGATGGAGAAAATAAGCTAAAATATAATATAATGCTTGATTCTATTGTTTCAAATATACAATAGCAAAGATGGAGGCAAAATTAGTCAAACTATTCAACCTCTAACAAAAGGAAAAACCTTAACTAAATTAGCTCTCTTGAGCAAAATTTGCTATTTGCAGCACCAAGTTCAACGGCAAAATGATTTTTAAAACACATCTTTGCAAAAGCAAATTTTAAACCTATTATAGAAATCTTCCGGTAGATATGCACATGGATCATATCTCTGTACATTTTGACGGCATTCCACTTGCTTAAATCATCGAGTCCAGATACTGATAATAATGCTTTCTGGTGAACTCTAACAAGCTACCGTAGGTTCGGTCAGCCACGCCGACAAACAGAGCCTCTGTGTCAGGGCTAAATGATAAACCAGCAATTTCACCAAATATATCTATCTCTTGACTTTGTACATAACCAGAATGTGAATCAAAAATATGGACAAAGTCTGCTGGCTCAGCCATGGCCAAAAACTTCCCATCTGATGTGAATTTTAAGGCCCTTATTGCACCCATTCTTCCCTTTAATACCGCCATGGACTCTGAAAGATTTCTTATGTCCCACAATCTGCATGTTGTGTCCTGATTCCCGGTAGCCAATATTTGGCCATTGGGGTGCCAAGCAGATGAGAAAGAATAATCCAAGTGCCCTTTTAGGTTTCCAGTGACCTGAGAGATACCATAAATTATATATAATCAGAATCTAAACGAAAGATAAAGGACAATGTAACACCTAAAAAACATCTTTAGATTAAACTACCTTTCCAGTATTAGCATCAGCTATTAGGCCCTCAGTACTGTCCCCAAGAACAGCTAACAACTTTCCATCCGGACTAACAGAAGCATTCTGCAAAAGTTAATAAGCAAAAGTAATTGTTATTTGCAAATGTTCTTACTTATGTCTCAGATTAAAATCAAAACAGTAACAGAAATAACATAAATATCAGTTAATGACACTCACATTGACAGACCAATCATACTTGAAACAGCCCAGAGAAGCAAAATTCTCTGCATCAAAAACCCGAACTTGGGAGTCATTATTTGCTGCAATGACCCTCAACGACCCACTGTAAAGAAAGAGACCAAAGAGACAGGAGTTAGAAACCGAATCCACAAAAATTCCAAACCTATGCTTCTTCATTTAGATGCTTACCTGGGATTGCGGAAAACATCCACTGCGTTGGTTATAGCACTATCATCTATAGTTATTTTACTGCAGAATGCAACTCCAGAATGATTCATATTCTGGAGAAGAAAAAAAATAATTCAAAAGTGTTAGAAAGGGGGCCTTTATAAGTTGTTATGGCTGATTATTCAATTGAAAGAAATTATGATGTGCCCTACCTTGCAAAGAAGCTCCCCATGGAAACCACCTGCCACCATCAAGTTTTCCTTAACAGCCATGGTGCTGATTTGCACTCGCGAGACAGGGTGGGCTAATCCAGAATGCTTCTGTTAAGGAAGGTAAGGACAGTAAAATAAGATGGAATTGAGTACAAAAGAAACATATTTCATTTGATCAAAAATAAGTAGCTACGTACAAGGGTTGGAATAACCGGTTTCGCCACATTAAGCACTTCTTTACCCCTTCGTAGTAGTGAGGACCAATGCATCACAGAGTAGTTTTGCATAAGGTATACATCATGCTTTGATGTTGCCCACAACAGATTCCTCAGCTGCAAAGACAAGACACGTTGATAACATCAATATTAACACCCAAGGAGAAATATATGATCATAAAATAAGATATTGATATCACTCTAAACAAATCAGGCACCACATTCTAGCGTTGAACAGGACCCGTAAATGTTAGAACGGTGGGTATAATATTTCAGATGGTATTTCTGTTCAAGTTACTGTTAGTACATATGATTGTTATTAAATCAAGTTTGTATGCATGAAGTGCAAATGCCTAAATGGTCAATGCACAATCAATCACACAACATCATGGAAATCAGTAATTACCTGTGTATGGAGTGGGTTATGATATCTAATTGGAAGGTCAACACTAAATATTAGAGAATTTATCTAACTAACACATGTTTCCAACAAATTATACCGAGTTCTTTACGATGATTATAGTATACCAAGGAATTCATATACAAGAAAAAAAACATAGTTACATGAAGAAAGACTGACTTTAAACAATGCTGAAGGAATAATACAGCCAAACAGAAATTCAAAGTAGGAAAAAAAAAACTCAAAAGTAAACAGAAACTAAAGATAACTATTATAATATTCTATAGACAAGAAGATCTTAGAGACATACAGCCAAACATTATCAGAAAGCTTCTCTTGACAAGATAAAATCAATAATAACTAATGGCAGATAATGTTAGAGCCCTCTCAAATGTGGTCAGATATTTTCCTATCATACCATAATATTAGGTCCTCCCAAGCTGCTCTTTCCACCTGCTTTAAAGAAAAATAGAAGGCCTAAATGCATAAACAGGTTAAGCAATAAATTATATTGTATTGCAGATATGTATATGTTTATATCAATTAAAAGGAGGACGAATACATAAACCATAGAAGGGAATGATCATGCATATGAAGTAGCAGAAAACTGGTGCAGAAAACAGTAATATTGAAACTTAGCTTAAGAATTAGTACTGTTAGTATTAACAGTTACAGTTATAGTGGCTATTCTGCAACAATAGTATTGAAACTTAGCTTAAGAATTAGTACTGTTAGAGTTAACAGTTACGGTTAGCTATTCTGCAACCATATAAGTACATAATTTATCTTTGTGCCACAAGTGGTAACTAAGACAGCAAATTACATTATCAGAAGCTAACTAAGACAATATGTCAACCATGTAAGCTTTCCTCTTGAAGAATTCAGTAAGGAACATCACATGGCTAAACTACTTGACTTCAGAACCCCTAACAGATTGTTGGTTTTAGCGAAAATTAATGCGCTGTGGCCAACTTTTTAGTGACATACTCTGATAAATCCTAAGGTAATAATACAACTCGTGTACTGAATCTTAATTGTCAGGAAAAGGATGGTATAGAGTCAATAAAGCTCTCGTCTGATCTCAAGTATTGCATGTGGGTGTGGATAGGTGGCTGTGTGTGCACAGTCATCATATTGAAAGTAAGAAAAAGACTTCTTCCTTGACAGGAAATCACTAAAATTTTAAGTATGCAAGTCATACCATAGCCTTGATGCATCCATATCCATCAATTGGCATGAAAACTTCTTGACTGTAGAAATTAGAAAGAACATATGGTGTCCATTGGAGATAATTCTTTTAAAAATAGAGTCCATTTTAACAAAGAATTTGAGTATACAAGATAGGATAAAATAATCTTGAGAAACATTTTGCTCCCAAAAAAAATGGATTTGATAAAATTAAGGCTCAAAATCCTAAGTAAGGTCAGTTACAAAGAAACAACTGAAACATTTTGATTAAGAATTTAACATAAAGAAGATTTAATTTTCTTTTTTGGTTACAAAGAAGATTTAATTTTTCCAAATATGAGCTTTGCATAAGTTATACTAGTACATAAATATTTACATGAAAGGTCATCGACATAATTTCTATGGACAAAACTTAGATGCAAAAAAGGCACCAAAAGTGAAATTTTAAGTGAAGAAGAACAACACCAGACGCACGTAAGTATAACACTAAAATCCCTCAAAAAAAAGTATAACACTAAAAAAGACGCACATAAGTTTTGTCCAATTTCTATTTGTGCACGTGGAAGAACGAGGTTTTGACAAATTAGTTTCTAAAGAGTTAAACACCCCCCAAACTATAATAAGTTGTTAGGGAGTTTGTTTGTACATGTAAAATTCCAAGATTATTTATCCTTATATAAAGTTGTCCGCCTCTAAATTCATCCTGCCAAAAAAAAATAATATGGGTTGCATAATCCTGCAAAACTAAAATACCAAAATTATAGATAGAAAAAATTGATTGGCCGTGTTTTGGATGAATAGCTTAATTAAAAGCTTATAGCATATGCATATAAGTGCTTATGTATAAGCTATTTTATAATATAAGATAAAATAAAGTCAAATTATTTTCAAACAATCTATAAGTTGATAAACTAAAAAAACTTATAACACTCCCAAACAGTCATACAAATGTTTATGTCCGCAGATAAGCTCAAATAAGTTAGAACTAAAGCACCAGCTCAAATAAGTCAATCCAAACATGTTCATAGTCATAACTCATAAGTCAAGTATGACTCCAAACAACAGTTAGAACTAAAGCACCAGCTGGATGTAGTATAAAGCAAATAAAACAATCATTCGTAATAAAAACAAAACTCAAAATCAACACTATTATCAGAACAGAACAATGAACCAAAAATTTTGTTTAAATAGAAAATATATTAATGGATTATTTTAAACACAAATGAATATGCACAATCCAATCCCACCAAATGAATATAGAAAGAAAATGAACAAATTTTCTACCTGAAAATGCGCAATTGTTGACTTGACAAGCCTGGTATTGAACTGAAAATCATAGAACGAATTCCCTTTCTCCACTTCCAAGCATTCCTAATAACCGAAAAAAAGAAGTTTAGAAAAGTTATGAACACGACGAAACTAGTAACTGTAACTTTCCACAGTAAAAAAATAAATTAACCTTTTCAAGGTCTTCACGAGAGCGCGTGAGACTCTCGTAATTCTTATACTGTTTCAAACGAGTTTCACGATATTCATCTCTACTATAATTAAGCTTCTCCCATGGAATTCCTTGAATATCTTTCCCGTTTCGTGCTTCCAAAGCTGAAGTATCAGTCTTCACATTACTCTGTTCTTCCAAACCAAAATCAAAACTCTCGTTATCTCAATTCAACGAATAAAACCTAAATAAACGAAAATAGTGAAGAAACGGTACCGTTTCGAAATCGTCTTCAAAGTCGGAGTCGGAATCGAAGGTGTTGCGGTGAGGAGGATTTTCGGAGAAGGTTTGTTGTTCGTCGTCTTCGAAATCGGAGAATTCGAATTCGACGTAATCTTCGAAGTTAGCGAATTCGAGATCGACGTTGTTGAATTGGTCCATTGTAGAGAGAATGAAAATGAGAAAATGAATGAAAGAGTGTGTTGTGAAAGAGCACAGAAAGAGGTTAGCGATGGTGGTGTACTTATAGAGAAATGAGTAAGAAAGGTGGAAGACTAGAAGGAGGTGGTAGAAGGTGGGGTCCACGTTTGTATTTTAATGGAGAGAGGTGTGGGCTCCATTTAACTGTTCGTTATTAACTGCTTTTTCTGCCGTTTACATTCTTGAATTTTTATCACCTATGTCCTACATTTTACTATATATATATATTTATTTTTTTAGTGTTTCATATTTTATTTTATTTTTAGTTAAAAATATATTTTTAAGGAAATTTACATCCTTCAAAAAAAAAGTTACATATATTTATAGATGTTATACTTCAACTCTAAGGTCTAGTGGTAAACGCAAGCGTTCTTTCAACCCAAATATCTTCTTTGTTTAAATTATGGCACTATCTTATCACTTTAAATTATATTATAAAAAAATGTTGTGCAAACATATTAATTGTTTTTGGAATGTATTAATATTAGTGGGATTTATTTAGTAGTTTTTTAAAGTTGTCGAATCGGAGTAAATAAATATTTATTAGACATTATTTTTAAAAATTGTTTGAATAAGAATAAACGATATGTATCTATGGAACACTTTAAGTGCATCTTAATAAAATAACTATTAGAGAT
>Ga0099826_10001161_pt1 | contig 15168 bp, 9 predicted proteins | sample Mtrugardesep15_FD_76830 | JGI IMG/M metagenome (GOLD analysis project Ga0099826, IMG submission 76830) | Root nodule microbial communities of legume samples collected from California, USA - M. trunc garden sep15 | ecosystem: Host-associated > Plants > Roots > Nodule | place: USA: California... | reverse complement strand
TGTTTCAGGTTCCTGCATCTATAAACTGTAGACTGCTTGAGCATCAGAGAGTGGGAGTGAAGTTTCTGTATGATTTGTACAAGAATAATAAGGGAGGCATCCTTGGAGATGACATGTGAGTTACACATTTATCCTCCTCTTCTCACTTTTCCCCTCTTCTGTTTTTCCTATTTTTTAGCTTCGTCCGGTTTTTTACGCCATAATATGTATATTATATACAGATATATTGATGTGGGTGTGTGAAAAATTAATGATGTTCTGTTATTCCAAATCTCAATCATGTTGCTTTATTTGTCTAATTTGAAAATTCTAATCGATTGAAACCTATCTTATATAAAACATTATGATGGAATTTTCTTGGTTTTCTGCCTTTATCTACCTCATGCTTACATAATATTTACTATTGGGACTCCTGAGAACCCTGTCATGCAAACCATGGTAGATCCTATTAGAGTACGTACAATACATATCACCTCTCTGAAATATTGCACTTTCTCAAGTTAAGCCGCTAAAGTTTTCTTTTTTATCACAACCCACTCGATGATTGATTTTGACGGGAAATGCTTTAAGATAGTAGGATACAAGAACTTAGGTTTTATTTATATTGAATTATTTATTTTGAGTCAACTGCTTCTTTTAAAATTTTAAAGAAATTTAGTTGTGTGCGGATTTCTATTTTGCTTCTCAGGTAGACCTTTGTCATTAAATTAGCAAATGTTTGCACTCTTCTTCATCTCTGCATTTTCTTTTTGAAACTTCCAAAATCTCAGTGTATGTCTTCTGCTACTATGCGTATTCAAGCCCTATAAATTATAAATTTTTGGACTTTATCTTTTGTTTTGTGTGTATATTATTTAATGTTATACTTTGCTGCTATTTTTTTTTATGAGATTTGGTTCTTTTTATCTCAACTCTGGTTGTAGTTATTAAGTCGAAGTTATTTTTTTGCACATTGAAATTTGAAACAGGGGTCTTGGAAAGACCATTCAAACAATAGCATTTCTTGCTGCCATATTTGGTAAAGAAGGTGACTCCATTCTTAGCGAGACGCGAGTGGAGAAAAGAGACCCTGTATTAATAATTTGCCCATCATCCATTATTCAAAATTGGGAGAGTGAATTCTCTAAGTGGTCCAACTTCAGCGTTGCCATTTATCACGGCGCAAACCGGGATTTGATTTATGATAAATTGGAAGCAAATGGAGTGGAGGTACTTATTACCAGTTTTGACACTTACAGGATTCACGGTAACAGTTCCTTGTCAGATATACACTGGAATATTGTGATTATTGATGAGGCTCATCGGCTTAAGAATGAGAAATCAAAACTCTATAAAGCATGTTTAGAAATTAAAACCCTGCGACGATATGGTCTTACTGGGACCGTAATGCAAAATAAGATCTTAGAATTGTTTAATATCTTTGATTTAGTTGCACCTGGATCCCTTGGAACCCGGGAACACTTTCGTGAGTTTTATGATGAACCCCTTAAACATGGTCAGAGGTCAACTGCTCCTGATAGATTTGTCCAAATTGCTAATAAGAGAAAACAACACCTTGTATCAGTTCTTAATAAATATATGTTGAGAAGGACAAAGGAAGAGACCATAGGGCATCTTATGATGGGGAAGGAAGATAACATTGTTTTTTGTGCAATGAGTGATTTGCAAAAACGCATTTATAGGAGAATGATCCAGCTTCCTGACATTCAGTGCCTTATAAACAAGGACCTACCTTGTAGTTGTGGTAGCCCTCTCACTCAAGTTGAATGTTGCAAAAGGATTGTACCAGATGGTGCTATTTGGCCTTACCTTCACAAAGATAACCTCGATGATGGATGTGATTCATGCCCCTATTGTATTGTCCTTCCATGCCTTGTCAAGCTACAACAGGTTAAGTGAGATCTTTTAAGTTTCTTTACCTCTCTTTTTGAATATAGTGTCATTGCAAGACATCTTTAAGAGCTAATTTGTTCATAGCACTGGACATCTATTGTAGGCTTGTAGCTTTATTCATTATAGTACGAGTTTCTATCTTGTAATTGTAGGAAACTATTTATTATAATTCAGGTCAGTAGTTTAAACGGGGATGAGAAAGCGAGGCATGACTTATCTCAAGAAGGCACGTTTGTTATCAGTTAAGACGAAAGTAGATATGGACAAGGATATGGATATTCAATTTAATATGGGTGTGGTTCGACAATAAATTTAAATCATTAAAATGAAACTCGTTCTCTCTTTACTACATGTTGATTGATGTTGTTGGTAGCTCTTAGTAACCACACTGCTGGAGGGATTTATCTGTTTGTTGTGTTATAGAATAAAACAAATTAGAGCCTATTTGATTACTGTTTTTAAAAACTGTTTTTCCATTCTTTAAAAAAAGAAATTGTTTATTTAGGTATTTTCGTTTTCTTGTTCTCAATACTTTTTGTTTTCCTTGTTTTTACAAAATAATAAAAATTAGATCAACCTAGGGTTGTTTTGTTCATTTTTTATTTCCTTACTTTTGTTCCTGCGCATCACTTGTGACACCCTCTACTCACCACTGTTGCCATTGCCACCCAACACTCCATATTTTTTGCTTTGCCTTTCAGTTTGCACATTCTATGTTCAGTGGTCTACTCCCATGAACAAACCTGTTTATGACCATGCTCAAGATGCTTCTTCACATTATCTTGAATATTACTGTTTCTTTATGCCAGATTAGCAATCACCTTGAGCTGATTAAGCCAAACCCGAAAGATGACCCTGACAAACAAGTTAAAGATGCAAAGTTTGCTGCTGCTGTCTATGGCCCAGACATTGACTTAGTTGGTGGGAGCATGCAGAATGAGAGTTTCCTGGGTCTAAGTGATGCAGAACATTGTGGCAAAATGCGAGCACTTGAAAAGCTATTGTTGTCATGGTTTTCACATGGCGACAAAGTTCTTTTGTTTAGCTATTCTGTAAGGTGAATAGTTGGCTTATCTTCAGATCATGTTTGATACTTTTTCTGGGTATCTTATAAGATAGGATAAATTTATCATAATATTGCTTGAAGTTTTTAGTATTATACTCTCTTTTTTTGTCATTTTGGATTCCTTGTTTCAAACTTAAATGGTAAGTTAGGTTTATAGAGAGCTTCCTCTTATCCATTGTCTCAAGACAATAGTTTGTATCTTTTGGTCGTGGGGTGATTGAACATGCTATCTGCATGTTCCATATTTTCCTGCTGTTTAACTTGAGCTACTCTTTCCAGGATGCTGGACATACTGGAGAAATTTATCATAAGAAAAGGCTACTGCTTCTCAAGACTTGACGGGTCCACTCCAACTAATTTACGTCAGTCTCTAGTTGATGATTTCAACTCTAGTCCAAGCAAACAAGTATATCTCAAACTTAGTAGTTGAATAAGCATTTTTCTGGTTCAATTTGTTATCGGGCTCTTGTTTATTATTTTAGGTGTTCCTGATATCAACTCGTGCTGGTGGGCTCGGATTGAACCTTGTCAGTGCGAACCGTGTCGTAATATTTGATCCCAACTGGAATCCCTCACAAGACTTACAGGCTCAGGACAGGTCCTTTCGATATGGACAGAAACGGCATGTTGTGGTATTCCGTCTTCTCTCAGCTGGTTCACTTGAAGAACTAGTTTATTCTCGTCAGGTGTACAAGCAGCAGCTCTCAAACATTGCTGTCTCTGGGAAGATGGAAAAACGATATTTCGAAGGTGTCCAGGTACCAAAACCTATGTATTTTGATGATGCAATTCTATTCATTTGTTTTGTAATAATTCTAAAAAATAATTAGTTTCCTTGCAGGATTGCAAAGCATTTCAAGGGGAGCTTTTTGGAATTTGCAATTTATTTCGAGATTTATCTGATAAACTATTTACCAGTGAGATCGTTGAATCACATGAGACGAATAAAAAAGACGGGCTTAAAACAGAACAACAGAAAAAAAAAATATTTCAGAAGAAACAAATTTGTTAGTGTCAGAGTCGGAAACCAGGTCATGTTCTGAATCTGTGAGGGCTACAAGTAAACCAGATATTGAATTTGACAACGTCGGTATGTTTCACGCAATCCTATTTCACATACTGAAATTCCTTGTTTTCTTTCCTCATAAATCTATTCAGTAAGGAAACAATTAGGAAGTTAGTGAAATGATAACTTCATGACCTTCTAAGATATAACAGCTTTTTACTGGAACATTTTTTGATGAGGCGATCATGGACATGTCTACATATGCACAAAAATGCTGGTAAAACATTGTTTTATTGGCACTGTCCAAATTCATATTTTCATTCACGATACCATGACAAAAGAATATTGGTAATTGGATACACCAGCTTCTTTGCATTGAATCTTTGCTTTGTAACTGTGGCCATTGAAATTAGGGAGTAAAGCTTCTAAGATATATCTATTGATAATTTTGGTAAATGACAGTGGAATTTCCATTTAATAAACTAATGTTTTGTCCCTTTAGGCATTGTCTACACTCATCGCAATGAAGACATTGTCAACTCTCGACCAGTGATTCAAAGGCATTTATCTACCAGCAGCACCTCTTCAAGCGATGACCAAAGCGAGCCAAGCAGCACTTTAGTCCATGAAAGGAAGAAACCAGATTATGTACCTAAAAAACAGAAAATTCCTTTGATTGATGAAAGGAAGAGAGCCCAATTTAGCCTCCTTGCAGAGTCTATGGGAATGGGAGAGCTTGCATTTAGCAAATGGTTACTATCAGCCACTCCAGTAGAGAGAGAAAACGTGCTTATAGACTACAAGAAGAAAAAGAAAAGGCTTAAAGGTTGAGTAGTGGTTATCATGGATGACAAAATAAATGCAGGCCAAACAATAGAAAATTGTGTAAATGTGTAGATAGTCAATTTTTCCTTGTACAAATTGAATTAGTTAGACATAACTTCTATTTTTGATGAATCGTAATGTTTCGTTTTTTTAGGTTCTGAATCGTAATGTTCCTTACATCTGCATATTAGGCTCAAATATTAGTATTCTCACACGAAAAATATATTTAAATGCTTCTGTTTATGACATTTTATGATCAAAATTCAATTCATCTTTCAATATTTTATGTATTGTTTTGACATTTTATAATATTTTTTTATTTTATCATGAAAAAAAAAAAAATGATTTTATATTAGTCCTCCGGTTCGAGGAGAAAGGGGATTTGTAGTTCGGTTGTGAGTTAAGTATAATCTATCTAGTCAAGAATTATTCTACCCAGAAATCAAATTCAAGTTCTTTTAAACGATTCGTTCTTTGATGATGGATATTATGAGTTTGGATCCTTGCATTAAGGTCATGTTTGTTACATATAAAAAATTAATTTTGATGCTTAATAATTTAGAAATTAATTTTTAGAGATTTGTTGTGTTTGTTTATCAAAATGAAATCACTTCAACAAACGGTTATAAAAATTAATTTTGAAAAGAAACTACTTTAAATAACTTTTCGTTTGAAGTTTTAGATTATTTTCAGATTCTCATTTTTAAAAATTTATAACAATCGAATAAGCTTCCAAAATTAATTATTTAAAAAATGATTTTTTTTTTCCCTTCAAAATAAGTTATAACAAACAGGCCCTATAACACATTGGACCGACTTATATATTTTCAAAATTGTAGAACTGAATAAGTTTTAACAGTGAGATGATGAACATAACCCTCTCACGGTGAGGAGAGGAACCATATCTAAGAGAAACCATATGTCCAAGTAACATTTCTCATTGAAAAAAGACCTCATTTTCACTCCAATCCACTGCAAAGCAGGAAAGTTGTAATATCTGTTTGAAAGTAGTACAAATATGCCTTCGTTTCTTTGGATTCTTCACTCTACACAGAGAGCACAATAATTTCAACTATTCAAAACGGTTTATCCCATCTTCACTTTTCTGCTTTTGATTGTAATAACACAAGCAGATCCTAGAACTTCAAACAACTTTCTCATAATCCTGTATCTACTTTCTCTGCATTTTGAATCTGGAGACTGGTTTTGAAGGTTGAGAACTGGAAACCTGTTAAAATATCAAACCCATGATCATCATAAATTTAAGTCAATGATGAAACGGCAAAGGACCATAGTACAAAAGCCACGTTTACAAGAAAGATTATTTTATTTATGACCACACCATACATAACTCGGTTAATCTACCTGTGAAGTTGAACTTTGTTCTCTTGAAGTTTTTGGTAAACTCTCGGCATGCTCTACAATGGAGCCTGTAAAAGCCTGCAGAAAATATTTATTCAAGAAAATTGTCAACTGCATATTTTGTTGCAGGGCATTATGACTCATGGAAAAAATATAAAGATTAAACAAACCTTGCGACTATCAAATGATGGTTGTGAAGTTTGGTGTTGAGCCTGTAGAGGAAATAATTATACATGTCAAGCATCAACTCTCCTGAAATCTTAAGCTCTGTTTTTGCCAAGATCTTTGAATCATTTTCTTTTAAAATAAAATGCTCTTAATTACTTTATCATCTCTCTCTCTTGTGAGGAGAATTGGAGAAAAGAGGTGGGTGATGAGTCACAATACAATTCAAGCGATGGATAATTTATTAGGCGAGAGGAATGAGATGACGGATCTCGATGATTATAAGGTAATATTTAAAAAATAATACAAATTGTTGTCAAATTTAAAGCATCTAAACTAAATTAACTGACTTTCTTAATTTGTATGAAACCTCAATATAATTTAAGGCATGCCGAAATATAAGAAGTCACGTTCCAACTAAAAAATAAACATTACTGTAGTTTGTAACCTCAGGGCAAAGCAAGATAGTATTTCTTCAAATTATTTGCATACCTCAATTTTCGACGCAGAAGTTGCTTGAGATGTCTTCTCTCTAGGCAGTATGGGAGGCTTTACACTAGGATCAACGGATTTCACATTTTGTGCAATTTTCCCTTCATATAAGATCAGACACAACAGAAACTCAATTCTAAAATGGATGCAAACAGCACAGGCAGCCATTTATGGATACATGGAACCATGAAACAAGCATATACAAAGGAAATGAGAGTGGAGAGAACTTATTGAGTAGTACTGACCTCTGACCTGAGATTGAACAGCCAGGCTTTCAAACTGCATTTTTAAAATTAGAACGCAAAAGCTTATAAGTTATATTTCTTCAGCTGAGTGGTTATATAACATATTAAACAACTTAAAAGCTGAAATAAAATAATAGGAAGATACTTTCTTACATTCAACTGATCAGCTATATTTTCTTGATGATTATGCTTTTTCGGAAACTCATTTGCTAAATTTCTACTGTTAGTCTGATTCAGCGGTATGGCTTGATTACTACCCTGCTTCATAGAAAATAAACCATAAGTTATCATGGTTCATTGTGCCCGTAGCTTTTATAAGCCAGAAACAACAAATTGATCAAGATACTACCTCTGGATTTTTGGGATTGTTAACAACAGGTCTCTGATATGGACTATCATCAAAATCATCAGTAGTTTCCTCGTCTTCATCACTGTAATCACCATTTTTTTCAGCAAGCTCTTCTTTTTTCTCAAGTTCATCCATCATAGACAATAAAGCAGCATAGTCCATTTCTTTGGCTGTATCATTCCCAGAACTAGTAGCATCTTCCACGGGTGAATCTGAAAAAATATATTGACATATTCGATCATAATTTCAATATTACCAACAAGGCAACAACCTTGCAAGTATGGTCATTGGTTGGTGCATCGATCTAACCTAGCTTATGAAACAGTTTAAATTAAAAAAAAAGTGTAATGATAAATATATGCTCGCATTCAACCTCAACGTACAAGAAAAGAGGAAACTTAAAAGTGAGGAAGTTAACAAATTCTGTTCAAGGGAAGAAAAATATCTGCTAATCCGCTTAGAAGTAAAGCTTAAAATTAACAGAAATTACTGTAAAAAATATGTGACATGTATAAGTTGAAGTTGAGTTTTTATATATATAAAAAAAAATAAAAAATAAAGACTTCAGAATATGATTATGATTGATAATTTGAAGATACCAAAAGATTCAGCACTATCCTCTCTTTTTAGGGATACAAGACTCCTAATCCTAATTGAATAGGGAAACAAATCATGAGCATAACCAAGTGACCTACTCCTATGAGGTAACATACATAACTAATCCAATGAGATAATTCAAGATAATGCTTTTTCATTTATTTTAACACTCTTAACACTCCTCCTCAAGCTTGTTTCAAATAAAACCTTTGAAATGGTACTGGGACAGTGCTTACGGCCGCTGTAGCCCTGCCTGGAAAGTGTTGCAACTTTGAACGAAACAGAAATGACAAAGTAGCAGCTAAAGCCTAAATATTAACTATGGTGCAACCAAAGAATGCCAATAGCACTAAAGAAACATCTGAAAGTACTGAAATAGGTCGGCCAAAAACAAGAAATAATAAACCATAACTACTATTGGGGAGAAAAAGAAGTTTCATGTGACTGGTGATGGTGACTTAGCCTTTACGGAGAAGATGATTGTTTCGAGTTAATTGGAAAAATGACCACAAACAAGATGTCAGCAAAAAACTTGGAACTAGAAACAAGACAAACAGATGATCGTTTCGTTTGGGTTGTAACCAGACAAAGCACAAAGGGAAGCTGAAAACAGAAGAAACTGAAGTGATCAAAGTGAGGCGTGGTTGGGTAGCATAGAATGTATAGGTCAGCGTGTAAATCACGCGCTTGACGGTGATGAATAGAGAAATAAAAAAAACAGAGAAACTGGGCGAGACAGTCGACGAGATCAAACGAAGGCCACTCCTAATCCTAATAGAATAGAGAAACAGATTATGATAATAATTCAGTGAAACGGTAACTAATCTTAAGAGATAAGACGAGAAACTAATCCCATGAGATGTTTATCCACATGTATTTTGATACATGTATCCACTACTGAGCATGAGTATTCATTTGGTTTGCGATGTTCTGTAAAACTGATTTGAACAATAAAAAATTGCAGGATTGAACATTGTTTAACCTATAAGTGGTATCAGAAAGCTGGGAGTTGGGAGAAAAGAGGTGGGAGAAAAGTGGAGTAGTGCAAACTGAAAATTGTATATAACAAAATGTAAAATGAAAGTTTAGTGTTTAAAATAAAAGACCAGGAAATTTCATTTCCGGAAACATTAAAATAATTAATTATACATGCTTATGATGCTAACATAATGGAATGTAAAAATGTAAAAATTCTAAGTTAAACAGAACTAAGACTCGACAGATGGTTACAATTAGTAAATTATAGCTATCTGAATAATCTTAAAAAATAAAAAATCTTTCGAGAAAGGACTTGAACTAATTTAGACTTTCAAGACCTCCCTACCAGCTTCCTTTTATAATGGTTAATGAACATAGATTATCACCCTATATAAATCTAAAATTTTGGAAAGCAAGAAGGTAGGAACATGCCTGATTCAGATTCCTCCTCGTTGTCCTCGTCCTCCACATATTCTTCCCTTATTTCTACAAGACCCTCCTGCACCAATTAAACCAAAGCAGCAATTAATAATTTATGCAAACTTCAAAACTATTAACACCAATTGATAAATAAGGCATACTAAAAAATGGGAGGAAAAATGTAGCACAAGCTACAATTAGTCCCCACCAGACAATGTAGCACGAGAAGCAAACACATTGCAGCATAATACTCCCAAGTTCGACCACAAATTTAACCAGTTCTATCTTCTTCTTCTTTTTTTGCAAAGGAAAATTGAATGAATTAAGAAAATCACATCCAAGGACAAGGTGTGGAAGGCCAAGAGAGTACAAAGTAATGTTCAAAAAGAGCATAAAGCTCAAAAAATATCAAAACCAAAGATTACACCACAATCATTTTAGTGCCCAAATATTACAATACTGATAAAAAAATCTCCGCAAAACAGTCCCCCTAATCTGCTACTTCCAAAACTGCACCACAATGTGGGTTTACCAGCGTGGTCTCGCCATAATTCTGCTGAAACATAAACTACACCACTTTCACAATGCTATCAAGTGTGTATAATCTCCATCAAATAATAAATGCATGCCCGACCCACAACCGAAACCTCATAACTAAACTACTTGATATCACTTAATCAAAATAGACCAATTTGCATCTCATTATATAGCCTCAAAAAACATCCCTGCCACTAGTCATTAGCGCCTGAACTGAAGATGTGGCATGCATATCACCACCAGACCACCATTTTTTAATCAAGTATTATAAGCCTTCAACTTGGTTATAAGGGAAATGGTGAAACAAACCTCTACTTCAGAATCTGCCACTTTGATAAACGAGTTAAGGTTGTTGATCATTAGCTGAAGAGAATCAACTTGTGAATCCAATGACTTCCCTCTTCTTTGCAAAATCTCAACAGTTTGTTTGGAAGTTCTGTCTGCATAATAGCCTTCTCCCAAAAGAACCTAACAACCAAAAAAAAAACCTTCACCATTGAGAAACAAAAATTGAATAAAGAATGAATACCCCTCATAATTTTCTTGCAGCTCAATTCAGTCTCTGATTGAAAAAATCAACTCAAATTAGTCCCTGACATTTTCATATTGGGACAGATTAGTCTCAGGGACTAACTTGGGTTTACTTTTTGTTAAACCACTTGAGAAAAAAACATTCCATTCAACAGAAAAAGCGCACCATGAACTCATTGGTATGAATCAAACGACCAGGAAAAAACGCTGCTTTCCCAAACGGAACCTGAAAATCGAAAACCCCATTTTCAAATATCGAAACTTTTTCACAAAGGGTGATCAAAAATCTAAAAATAGTTGAAAAAAAAGGAGAAGAAAAAGGATTGACTTGCCATGATATCGTGAGAGAGTTTTTCAGGGAGTTTCTGAACAAGGCTAACAAGGTTGTTATTGTCATCGACGAAAGCTCGTAGTTGATGGAGTTCGTTGTTCTTAACGGCGATAGCATCTTGAACGTGCTTGGTCGCGTTTTGAACTTCCTCTGGGGAGAACTGTGATTCGAGTGGTGTCACTGTCCCTTTCGTTCGCGGCCCAGCCATTTTCCTAGACGCCGCCGTTACTGTGCGGTTTCTCTGCCTCGCGCGGTGGCTCTCGACGGTAGCTGTTTGGAACAAAGAAAAGTGTGCGTCAGTTTTTAAACTCGAAATTGAAGCTTCTCACACTGACTTAGAATGGTAACAAGGTTGAATTTTTTTATTTTTTTTATTTATAGATATTTCAATTTTTTATTTTAGTTCCTTTCAACCCTAAAATTTTTTACATCTCTACTTTTAATTTTTTTACTTTTATGTTAATTCATATATATCATTTGAAATTTTGAATTAATTTTTGCATGAACGTTTGTAATATGTATAAGTTTATCTCCCAAAAAAATATTTTTTTATCAAAATATGAAATTTTACGCGTTAAAAACATAAAAATTTATATTTAATTCATCTCTTGCTAAAATAAAATTTAAACTTTTGTAAATGATAATTCTATAATGTACTAAACATGACTACATAAAAAAGTTCAAAATTTTGGATGGCACACATGAGTTCATTTAAAGGGAAAGACCAAAAGTGGTGATACAAAACATTTTTGTATGACCAAAAGTTGAATAAATTTTTTGAGGGAATTAAAACGAAAAATATAATATTTATATGGATAAAAAAACATATTTAACGTATGATAATATAAGACTTTCACCGCTATCTTGCATGAAAATTAAGAAACATAAAGTTGTCTTTAGCATATTTAAACTCTAAATATGTGCAGTGAAAAAAAAAAATCGAAGTATTTATGTAGAAAAAAATGAGATATATAAATTTTTCAACTTGCAAAATCATTAGCGTGTTTCATATCACATAATTTTTTTAAGTGATATCGAGCGTGAAAAGACTCTAATGATCCATTTTACTCTTCAACTTTTTTGTATGTTGGGAATCAACTAAGTCACATTTTTTGTTTTCATTGAAGATGTAGTATCTATTTATTCCAATTTCAATATTAATATCTATAGCCCGACCGCGCACACCTCTCTGTACGGGAGAGGTCTGATTTTTTGTCGTTTTTCAATTTTTAATGCATATCAATGGGTCTCAAACACCTAAACTTAATTAATTGAAGTATAATTGAGTGCTTATGATTGGTTTAACCTAGCTTAGATTGGAATTGGATTGAATGTTGTGAAATTGTGAAAATATACTAACTTTGACAAATGTAGGAAATAGACATATTTTGGAAATTAATGATTTATGCTATGCTAACTTGTAAATGACTATGTGTTACTGAAGGGATGATGAATGATGGTTGATGCGATTATGATATGTGTACGTGAATTATGGATTAACTAGGCGTAATTGATTAATCGTCTCAAAATGCTAATTATGCTAAATGAAGTGATGTTACCTCTTTGATGTGGTATAGGTTTGATTATGATTATGACGTTGATTTTGATGGTGATGATAAATATGATGATGAACTTGTGCGTGTAAATGATGATGATTACATGTAGAAAAAGTGACATTGTTAATGATGATGAGATCTTGTATGAATGTATGCATTTGATGAGTCATAGGTTAATGCATTCATGAGTCTTGATGTTAAGATATTTCGGTATCCAGTGACGAGGAGATCAATCGGTAACAAACCCCCGACATCCAAAAATGGTACCACATGCATGTAGAGTCGTGTCTAGAACATTGCATGCATAAAAATTGATACGAGAGTCGTGTATTCGATTATGTGATTATATGTGATGATGTAAATACTTGATATATCTTGGATTTATAGTTTGAGAATTGATATGCCTATTTACATGATATTAGTACTTGAGATATTGAATTGTTGAGTATATATTTATTGCCTTGAAACTATTCTTATGTTCATGATTTTCTTCGTTGAGTATTTCTCACCCTTTTGCGGGTTTCTGCCTACGTCATTCCTTTAGGTGGTGTAGACGTGCATGTTCAGGATGTGTGATCGTCGTGAGTACCCAGGGATAGCTTGATGTTTCCTCGCTTTTATGCTTTTGCTCTTGGAGTCTAGTTGTAGCTCTGATTAAGATGTGCCGAGAGTTTTATTTCTTTATGAATTTTATGCTTTGAGAAACTTTGATGTTTTATGGTGATGTATATTGAGATGTTGAGACAACGAGTTTTATGATGTTTATGTTATGAATCCGCTGCAACTATTGATGACATTTCATGATTATAAATGAATTATAATTGTTGATATATTTAAAAATGAAGTAGCACCTTGAACCTTGTGTGATTATCTTTGATTTATTATCAAATGTTGCATATGGGATTTGAAAGTGTTACAACCTCCTCATGTGATGCGATATTGACACCAACTGAAGCCGAGACATGGGGATTTCTGCAAGGAATTAATTGGATAGTTATGAAGGGCTACTGAAGTGTGATTTTTGGTTGGATTGTAAGACAGTAGTTGATGATGTATATAAGGAAAACTTAAATCGTTTGGAGTATAGTCTACCGTTACATGATTGTAGGACCTTATTGAGATGTCACAACGATTATGATGTTGTTTTTGTTAGGCGTCAAGCAAACGGAAGCGCCCATGCTCTTGCACAGAGAGTTATATCCCATGCTTAACATAGTTATATTGATACTATTCCTAATTGCATCACTAATATTATTAAGAATGAAATACCATGAGTTTGCTTGCGTAAAGAAAAAACTTTGATCTTATTCAAGTCGCGGAGGAACTTGAGGCTAACTAATATTTTATTTTATTTTGAAAAAAAAATTATAAACTTTGATTTATTATTATTATTATTATTATTATTATTTATATAAAATAAAAAATAAATAAAAATAATAATTTTAAATTTTGTTCTGGCTGCGCGTGTGAACACTTCCGAAAAGGGCGCGTATATAAAACCTCCCAGCTGTAGGAGACCAAAGCCAGCATGTTGCAAACAACACAGTTACACCAAACCTCGTCAACTACTGCAAAACCCACAATTCCATTTTTTGTTTTTTTCCTTAATCTAATAAAAAAAATTAATCTTTTTCATCATCACAATTATTATTCTCAATTTTTAATTAGTAACAAGTTGTTTTCAATTTGGTTGAAAACCTTGTTGTTGAAGCCAATTTCGTTATTTTTCTCAAGTCGTTGCGCTTTCACTGTCTTGTGACTCGTTGTTGTGACTCGTTGATTCACTCGTTTGACTCCTTTTGAAGCAACCCTTTTGTTTTCTTAATCTATTTCCCTTGATGGGTTTTGAGTTTTATTGTTGGATTCATTGCAATCAGCTACTTGAATTGTGACATAACATTCTTTTCAGACATGGTTTGTTTGGGGTTTGATATGGTTGAGGTTGAAGCTCAAAGGTTGGAACTTTGTTTGGTTAAGAGGAAGGAAGTTTGTGTTTTGTTGAGGATTGTGTTTGGTTTGTTGGTGTTTCTGTTATTTCTTAGTCCTGTGGCTGGTCTCAGACCCTTGAGGGACAAAACTGGTTCATGGGGTGATGAGGTTTGTTTGTTAAATTCTAGTTCATTTCAGTGCTATTGATGTAGTTGTTTTGTGTTTTTCCTTTATTGTTATGGATTGTGGTAATTGTGATTGAATATTGTAGTAAGTTAGAACATAATTATTGTTAGTAATGTTGTTTTGGCATTGATGATGATGATAATTTCTTACTTCAGTTGTATTTTGATTTGCATCAGGTGTCACTGTTTTCTCTGCTCTTTTGATTTTGTCCTGTTGGAAATTTGGGAACATGATATTTGGTGTTTAAGATCAGATTAGAATAAAACAAAACAATGTGGTTTGGTCAAAGGGCTAAAGGTGTTTGCACGTAGGTTAGTGATAGGTTATAATATCAATAGGATGTCTAAAAGTGATATCAAATTAGCGCTTAACTTTTTTTGAAGAAAGAATCAGGTTGAATTTTAGTGGATTAGGAAAATGGTACTCGAGTATTCTTTATCGGATTCCTATGTCAAAATGTACTTAGGTGTATTTGGATTGACTTTGTGATTCCCTTTTGATGAAGTGCATTTTAGTTGAACCTTGAAATTGCTTGAGGGTAGAGAAATTTCATATGATACTCACAACCAATTCTCACTAATTTACTGTACTTGTAAACAATCATTTCTTTTTTTTCAAATAATTAGCTGCTCCCTTTTTTTTTTTAGTTGTGCACATTGGCACAACCCGCATTTATAAATAGCTGAAAAACTTTTGAATC
>Ga0099826_10001160_pt1 | contig 15170 bp, 13 predicted proteins | sample Mtrugardesep15_FD_76830 | JGI IMG/M metagenome (GOLD analysis project Ga0099826, IMG submission 76830) | Root nodule microbial communities of legume samples collected from California, USA - M. trunc garden sep15 | ecosystem: Host-associated > Plants > Roots > Nodule | place: USA: California... | reverse complement strand
TAAAGTATTTTATGTATCTCTAGGCAGCCAAAAGATTATTCACAGAGATATTAAATCCGCCAACATACTATTGGATGATGCTTTTGAAGCACAGGTATATATATGCACACCTTGTTTTGTTGTATTTTTTTTAATCAAAACATAATCGCTCCAAATGCGAATTCTTGAATCTTGATGCAAATTGTTAATTCACCCTTGTTTTTAACAAAGGTTGCAGATTTTGGACTTGCAAAGCTAGCTGATGCTGCCAATACGCATGTATCAACCAGGGTTATGGGTACCTTTGGGTAGGATTCTATGACTCTTAACATAAATAATAGACACTAATGTATATAGTCCTTTAAAGAGGTGTACATTAGAAAATAAATTGGATTGGAAATTTTAACAACTGAATATTTTGTCATACATATGCAAGTATTTTACTACAACGTCAACAGTTTATTTTTAAAATGGGACATAAATTTTCTAGTTTGAAGAAGGAAATACATTTTCAAGTGAGTTAATTCAATTGTTTTCACCAATATATTTGGTTATGGTAACAATTTTAATTCAGATAACTGTCACAGTCGCAATCCTAGATATTGCGAAGAATCACAGTCAAATACGATAGATGCACACCTTAACTGCAGCCATGGAGATATCACACAGTCCAGGTCATGGTTGCGGACCTTTACTTCAAAACATTTTGCTGAACCATCAAGTAAAAAAAAACTTTGTTAATGTTTTGGGTTAGCAAGTTTAATTTCACACATAACGTAATGCTTCTTTAAAGATAAGATAAATTTCAATGAGATCCTGGCTCAAGTTATCTTGGATCCATAGATATATAGTTTAATAATATATATTTGCCACAAAACCTTCTCTACTGATGCCTTATGAAATTGCTACACTAATAAACAAACTCTTTATGGCTTCTATTTGCAGGTACATGGCTCCAGAGTACGCAACAAGCGGAAAATTAACGGATAGATCAGATGTTTTCTCATTTGGGGTTGTCCTCCTTGAGCTTGTAACTGGAAGAAAACCAGTTGATGAAAGTAGGCCTTTGGGGGATGAGAGTTTGGTTGAGTGGGTAAGAAACTACACCCTTTTTTTTATTTCTTTTGAAGTTATACATAAGCATTTAAGAGACTGTTTGGAAGAGTCTGTGAAAACAACTTATGACACCTCCATAAGTTGTTTTTAGCTCGTTTCTACTTTGTTCAAATATATTTATATAAACACTACTATTCTGTTTTTCTCATGAGATTGTCCTGTGTCCACAGGCTCGACCACAACTTATCCATGCTTTTGAGACACGTGAGTTCGGTGAATTAGTAGACCCGAGACTAGAAAAACACTACGTGGAAAGTGAAATGTTCAGAATGATAGAGGCAGCTGCAGCTTGTGTTCGCCACTCGGCTCCTAAACGACCTCGTATGTCTCAGGTGAATATAAATACATGTATGTTTCAATTAGTGTATGTTTGATTTCACGGTTGAAAATATCATAATAGATTTTGATCTTGTCAAATGTTATTTGACCATATCAGGTAAGAATGACAAAATTGATTTTATCTTCAAACCTCAATTTGGCCAGATGAAAATACATTTAAGCATAAATCACATTACTTCATATTTAAGAAGCTTGTTCTTGATGTCTAATATCATATAGTTGCATGCTATAATTCCAGGTGGTAAGAGCATTAGACACTGGAGATGAAGTATTCGATTTATCAAACGGGGTAAAATATGGTCAAAGCACTGTTTATGATTCTGGACAGTATGACAAAGACATCATGCTATTCAGGAGGATGGGCAATGGCAGCTATAGTGATTCTCAATTTGCAATATACAGTAGAGAATCCAGTGTTTCAAGAGAACATCCAAGATCCCATCATGCATGGATACACAGTGGTTCGAGTACCGAGTCAGAATCAAGAGCTTTCAATAAACATAGAAACAGTACTGACTAAGAAAAAAGAAATGCATAATTTGACAATCAACAAATAGGCACAGTCAAATTGGAGTAATGAATTTTACAGAATTCTCCTTCTGGAGGCCTTGAACTGCAGGATCATAACACAAAATGCTTTTGGTATTACAAGGACTGATAAGAATTTGAGCTTGAATCAATACTGTATAACAGCACCACTTAAACTCTTTTTTCCCACCAATTTTTGTTCTATTTCGTTTCCCGTTTCATTTTTTAATACTAGGAGATGATGGCAGCTTGTAAAAAGATAAGTTTTTGAGGTTACTCACTAATCATTAGTAATAGAGATCTCTAACTGTTGTTGGATTCAGAAGATTTGAAATTTTTAAATGTAAATTAGGTGTACAGAGTTAATCAAAATATAAGTAGTTTTTATAGCGATGTGGTGGCCTATTTTCGATTCTAAATTCCGCCACATTTGAGTTTGGCGTCTTTTTGCAATTTTAGCAGGCTCACAAGCTTTGTAGCATAATCATTGTAAGGAAATAGTCGATTGACCGTTCATAAATCCAAGAAAAAATGAATATTCAATTTATGTTTCTAGTCCAACTTTTTCTATGAAGTTGTGGTGTTACTATTTACAGATAATAACCAATTTTTCAGCCGACGAGTTTATAGATAATAACGACACCATCATTTTCCTCAACTTCTTAATTGCTTTGTCTACGATTACCTTGTTTGCTGCATCAAATACTCTCTGAGTTTCTTTGGCTGAATATCCTGCGCAGTTGCCTGAGGTACAAAATTTAACCTCGTTACAATAGAAAGGGTGTCTTATGAACTTACGGGTGGGATAGAGAATCAATGCTTTCAGAGTGATAGTTTTGATCAACCTAGTCGTTAAATATGGAGTTTACATTTAGTTTCCATGAATGAAATCTCTAGATTTTCAAAATTGTCTACGGTATGTTTGGTAAAAAGTAGAAGATAAGCTTGTTGATAAGCTATATATTCAATTTCAAGTGTTCAGTTAATTAAATTAGTCATTGAACTAACTGATAAATACAAAATGACTTACGAATATATTTTTAATTAATATATAAAAAATTTCAATTAAGATAGTGAAGGTAAAAATGATCTGTTGTAAGCTATAGGCTCAAATACTACTTGAAGTGGCATCTCAAAATTGCAATAAGCTTGTGAAAAGAAAGCACTTTAAGATTGTAAAGAAAGACTGTTACCAAAATAGCTCTATTTTATCATATGAACTCATAATCTATAAGCTATTTGTTACAAGCTAGCGGGTTTGTCTTGCCAAACATAGCCTAATCATTCTTTGGAAGGAAGTTACAATGGATTTCCTGTCTAATTTAAATACTAAAACTGGAATGTGAAAGATGTGATTTGGTATGGGATTCTAGAACCAAGATAATACCAAACTAGCTCATGATTTTTCATGGTGATTCTTATTTATAGTATATTTATGCACTTAACTATTAGGATTTAGACCCTTACCTCAACCATAATAATGTTCAGAACTTTGCCATCAAATGTGGTCATGTTTGCACTTAACACATGCAGTCCAAATGAATCTATTGCTTCCATCAACCTTGAAAACACACCTTGCTTCTGCTCACAGCACAGCTTAATCAAGAAATCTTTTCCGGCGATACGATTCACTTCTACTTGCAACTAAGAAAATATTAAAAGATATATTAGGTTTCCAAGAAAAGAAGCAATAAAATTCAGTTTCATGATCCATGAGATAGTAAAAACACAACGAAACTGTTATTATGCACATTTTGTGTACCTCCATCTGTGTCTTTTTAGTGGAATCAGACAAACTTTTATTAAGATCAGTGAGAGGTAGGTTTCTGGTTCCTTCTGCAAGTTCTCTGTCTTTTTGCACTCTTATTTGTAGTGTGCTCTTCCCACAGTCCTCAACTTCGAAAGTCTTGACCTCTTCTTGAAGTTCCGTCTCTTGCCTCTGCAATTCCATTATATATTCAATCGCATCCTCGAGAATCGCTATTCTGTCCATCTGCCAAAATTGAGAGGATTAGATACCTAGTGCATGTTCAGATTTGTTGATGCTTCAAAGTATAACTTCTACCAAAATCATGGTGGTCCAATGTAATTCTACAAAATTAATAGTGAAAAGTATTATATTCATGCTATTAAGTTAAACAATTTAGATATACCTTGGTTATATTAGGGACTAGAGACCTTAGAGTAAAAAGCCCTTGTTTTATTCTGTTCCTCCTATTCCTCTCTGTGATAAGATTTTTAGCATGATACACTTTCTCTTGAGGCTCCTTAACAATATTTTCTTTATCTTCTTCGCCATTTCCACAATCGACACTCAAACTACACCGACGTTTCGCTGAAATTTTATTGCGTCTGTGGCTTTTAAGTGGTTGATTCAAATATTCACGAGGAATCAAGCAACCATAGTTTGAATCAAATGATAAGTGTTCAGTTGAAGGATTAGATTCACGGAAGTGTCCTTCCATGCTAACATTGAAGTTCATGTTGGCGTAGCTATGTGCAGATATGGCTTCTTGATTTATAGAGACACAACAGTGTGCTGATATAAACTTCATGGTATTTATATCTTCTGGGATCTGAGAAAGATAAACACTTGATTAATTTTAAAATTTGCAATTATTTTAGAACAGGGTAATGCCAAATGCCAATAAGTACTAAGATTTGTATCTTACATGCTTTGCAGTGAAAAGCTCAACAAGACCACCAATAATAGGGATCAAAACTTGTGTTCCAACTGAATCCTGTCAAAACAGTAACCGTTAAGAATCTCAATGTTAAAATGTTAATATATGTCTGTATTAAACAAAGATAAAAATTGAAAAAGTAAACAAAATACTAAAATGACTATGACTTATTTCAAGCATTATGAGGAAAGTAACAAATAAGAGATTGTCGGGAGAACTCATGGAAACAATTTACGACATGATTATATGAAAAAAAATTGATAACTTAATTATAGAAAAAAGTTTCCATAATCTCTTTATGATGTTTTATGAAAATAGCACATAACTTAAACATAATCAATTATATGATAAACACTTATGATATAAGTCCTTAATTAAGCTGCGTTCTACGCACAAAAATTAATTTACCTCATGGATAAGCCATCTTGGTTGTTGTGATATTGCTACCTCTGCATGGACACTGAAGATCAAATACTTTTCTTTAGTCTTTCATTTCAATGGTTAAATATAGAAAATTGATATTCAATGCAAACAATTAAAGAGCAAAAGAGTAAGACCTAGAATAAAGAGACATTGTAAAAGGAAGCTTGGCAAGAGCCTCACAAGTCTTGGTTTTAACTGGATGATGAGAAAGGGTATCCCTACAAATGGAAGCCAAATGATATTCTTCACTCATTTCCTCTTTCGACTTCAACTTCTCAATGTTTCCACCACAACAGCAACAACCCAACCACTCAATAAACCTACACAAGAGGAAAATTGGATCAAAAAGACAATTTACCTGTGAGTTACCGACTCAAACACGGACACTAGACATGACACGGACATGGACACGTCGACACCAATAATAACTTGAGAAAATGACACCAGGACAGTCTAATCCGAAAAGTATCTGTGTTTCATAGCAATTTAGAAATAAATAACAAAATTGGTTTTTAGTACCTAGTTGGATCATTTCCATATTTCCAAACAACAGCATAATCCCAAGCTTTGATCTCAACAAAGGGTCTAAGAAATTCAACAATTCCCATAGTAAAAATCTTTGTTTCCTCCTTTGAATGCAACTTAATAATTTTTCAGTGTGGCTTTTGTACATGCACCTTTATAGCTGTCCCTTTTTAACAGTTTTTATCTCCTGATTTGAAGCACATGGTACACGAAAAGTTTGTTAATCAATTAGGAAGACTTGTGTATGTCATCAGTACTACCATATCTTTGTGACAGTAGGAAGGGAATATTGCACTTGTCCGGATTTTTGGGACCAGAAGTTTTTTTTACTAAGGTCGTATTTACATAAACAACTTATTTATAGCTTATAATACAAGTGCTTGTTATAATAAGCACTTATGTATGAGCTTATGTAAGTTACTTTTATAGTAAAAAGTTTGTTTTATGGTGTCTATAGAAAAATTAAATTAAATTGTTTTTTATATGTTATAAGTTGCTTTCACTGGCTATAACCATCCAAAATTTGCATTGAAAGCAACCACAGTTATTATATATTCTCTTTATTCTTGCATTTTACTTATTTTAAAATGATTTTCCTCAATTAGGAGATATTGCAAGGTTAAAATGGATATTTTAGTGTGTTTTTGATTGTAATGCGACGATAATATATTTTACATGAATGGATTTTGTAAAATTAATTTTAATTAAAACAATTGAGTTTAAAATTATTTTTGTTCAAATATGCATCGAGCCATCTCGTGTTCTTTAATTAGGACACTCTAACGCTACTTCTATAAGAAGACTCTTCAAGCACATCTTTGAGTGAGCTGAGCAAATCTTATCTATTGTACAATTCCAAATAAAAATGGTTGAAGGCACATGCACACACAAATAAAAATATTTAAAGAGATATAATTTGATCACATTATTTAATTATTTTCTCTTTTTTATTTTATTTGTATGAATGCTCAGATATATTAAATTTTGAGATTGTGCTTAAGAAAGTCATTATATATAAAAAAAATAAAAAATAAAAAGTCATTATATTTAACAAACCCATTCCTTCTTCTAGTTTTTTTTTCTTCGAAACAATTGTTGCCTACCTAACTTTAAGCCACGTGATACAAAAAAGCATAAGAGAGGTTAGGATCGTTTTGCAGGGGGAGTGGTACATCCATATCTTCATTTTTGTTATTTTCTGTTATTCAGAATATTAATTTCAACGGCCACGGTACATATACTTTTATCCTGACTACACTTCAGACTTTAGAGTGTGGTACCAAATAATAGATGTGTACTATTAATATGTTTATCTAATCTAATATAATTTATCTAAAACTATATACTAGAATACTAGAATAGAAGTATGAACTATGAACTATATATGGTCACTCCCAATTTATACTTGCAACAAGTGTGTGTGTGTATATATATCGATGAAATTTATTCATATATATTAAGCGTCTGTTTGATAAACTATAAAACTACTGCCACTAACAATTGGACAAATGCTACACCTTTTAGAGTTCAACCAGTGCATGTTCAACACCACACTAATGTTGAACCAAATATGCTACTATGGTATTTTTGAAGGAAAATATGCTACTATAGTCACATAGTAAAGCATTTTTCCAGTAAGAATTTAATGTGATAATAATGTTAATTTTTTTTTAATATTTTCATGTGATATTGTTAATATGAATGTTCTTAACTCCTTATGTTGGTCTGATCGTGTTGATTTAAGAGTTCAGAGTGCTTATTCTAAAGTGATTTTCTTTGACGCCAATTTGAGTTTGTTAATTATCTTTTTAGAAAAAATATAAATGTTCCTGCTGATTACATTAATAGTTACATTTTTTTGGGGACAGTAATAGTTACATAGTAAAGCGAATTAGAAAATATTCATTGATGTTAATTTTTATTTTTTTGTGATTCTTTCTTATTCATCTTCTGATATACTTCATTTTTCTCTAAGTTCCATATTTTACTTGGTTTTGTTTTAGTTCATACGAAACAAAATTGTGTCGTAATTTAGTTTGTAATTTTGAAATATACACAGACAAATAAAGATTTAATTCTTAATGAAACCATTATTATAGATAACAAAAGTTAGTTTTATTGAAGTTTAAATTTACACATAAAAAAATAAACTTTGTTAAAAAAAAAAAACCTTTCAAATGTATAACGTTAATTAATTTTATTGAAAATGAGTAAAGACCGATAAAATATATAATTAACAACTGGTATCCTTCAACTGTCAAAAGGACAATTAAATATTTGTCAAATAAAAAAAAAACCAATTAAATAGAGGCACAAAATTTATACGCAAATGAAGAATATAATTGAAAGATAAAAAGGTAACCTAATATCATGTATCACATATATAGATATAGATCATATATACGTATATATTATAGAAGAAGCCCATTAGATTTATCCCTATTTAACCGAGTTAACTCTAGTAGTGTAATCACGACTTTGAAGATTATCTAGGCTTACGCCTTTTGTTCTAAAATAAACAATCGTTGGTTGCTTGTTTATTAAGCTACCCCATCATCATGGATTGGAGGGAAGAACAGAACCAATCACTTGTTCCTGTTTTATCAAAGAAGAATAATCAATCTACAGAAGTGAACTCAACCTCATTTGTATGCAAAGACATTCCCAATCTCCTATCTTCTTTCGTTGATACCTTTGTTGATTTCTCAGTCAGCGGTCTCTTCCTCCCACCGCCGCCGTCTACGACGACATTGAAGCCTCCCACCCGCCTTCCCTCGTCGCCACGCCTGATCGCTATTGGCGACCTCCACGGCGACCTCAACAAGACCAAGCAAGTGCTGCGCCTCGCCGGCATAATTGACTCCTCGGACAGCTACATTGGAGGTTCCACCACTGTAGTCCAAGTTGGCGACATCCTCGACCGCGGAGGCGGTGAGCTCAAGATTCTTTACATTCTTGAGAAGCTGAAACGAGAAGCCGCACGCTGCGGCGGCAGAATCATAACCATGAACGGAAACAATGAGATCATGAACGTCGAAGGCGACTTCCGTTACACAACGAGAGCCGGTGTTAAGGAATTTAGGGTTTGGTTTGAATGGTTCCGCCAAGGTAACAAGATGAAGAGTCTCTGCCACGGTTTGAAACCGCAGAAAGATCCCTTAGAAGGTATTCATGTGGAAGAAATTTCATGATGGGCTTAGTGCTAGGGCTGCAGCTTTAAGACCCAATGGCCCGATTTCTGGAAGGTTCTTGTCCCATAATGCTACTGTGTTGGTAGTTGGTGACTCGATTTTCGTCCACGGTGGTTTGCTTCCAGAACACGTTACTTATGGGTTGGAAAAGATTAACGCTGAAGTTAGTGATTGGGTTAAGGGTTCCACCGTGTGTCGGTTTCCACCGTCTTGTTGCCGTGGGAGGAATGCGGTTGTTTGGTTTAAGAAATTCTCCGAAGAGGTTGAGGCAAGATGTGATTTTTCGACTCTTGATCATGTTCTGGATATGATTCCTGGTGTTAAGAGAATGATCATGGGACATAAGATTCAGAAGAAGGGGATTAACGGCGTTTGCGATAACAAGGCTATTCGAATCGATGTGGGTATGTCGAAAGGATGTCGTGGTGCTTTGCCTGAAGTTTTGGAGATTAATGAGACTTCTGGATTGAGGATATTGTCATTGTATTCAGATCGAATCCTTTATAACAGAAGAAAAGGGAAACTTCTTCGGGATTTGATGTTGGAAAGCAGAATGGGTTTGGGTTGTTTAGATTAAAGTCAAATGTTGCAATTAAATTATAAGTTATCTCCTTCTTGATGTTGTTTAGTTAAAAGTAGTTAAACTTAGTTAGTTTTTCTTATTGATTGCTTGTATCAAAAGATTCCTTTTGTAGTATTCTAGATTGTATCTCTTCTTTATTCTGACCATTCAATACAAGATGATTGCAAATCTTAAATCATCATTTATCTTGGTACCTGATTAATTCCGGGTCGACTTATTTTATTCACGTTGTAATTGAGCATGAACACATAGACTTATTTAACATAGATTGATATTTTAAATCTGCAAAGTGCAGAACCTACAAGGCTACAACTGAATGCTTCAATTTTGATTCCTTTCATTTTTTGTATAACTTTAAGGGGAAAATAGAGTTTTGCCAAGTTGGATATGCAAAATCTACAATTTTTTTTCTCTCTCAAATTCATTGCTAACTTGATATATTGGCAGTAGCTGAGGTACTTTTGTTGATGACAGAGTATATGTTCTCGTCTCAACTTTGTTAGGGAGGAAAACGTTTTGATATTGTAAATCGACCAAAAGTACTTTGCTAAAAATAAACCGTATGTCCAAAGGATTTCTGACTTGCTGCAAGTTTTTGTAAATCTTGATTTTTTTTCATATAACCTAGCTTGGATTCATATGGGACTTATCCACCATTAACTCTCCCTAGGTCTATGACTCTATTCATACAATTGCGGCGTTTTTAGTTATTTATTTTTATGCCAAAAAGAGGAAAACAGAGGTAGAAAAATGTCACGTTACAAATACTTGGGATTCTTAGACGAGGGAAGTTCTCCAAAAGATGTTCTATGGGGATTACGGGAAAAATAGAAGCGAAGTAGATGGTATCTTAGCCTCCCTTGCATTGTATCATACCAAACAGCTGACCTTCTGTACTGCAATACCTATTAAAAGATGGAACTGGTTAGCCTGGAAAGCAATGATTGGCACCAAAGGTGTACGAAAAAGGTGAGAACGCCGCCGTATAAAACCCAGCATAATGAATTATTTGCTGTAGCAAAAGTGTGCAGAGGTGTGATACTGCCATACTGGCACAGTGTAATGACTAGTGTCAATTTTTAGTGTTTGTAGGTGTATTTGCAATTACAATAATGTTGAAAGTATGTTGCTTGGATGTTCAAAGAGCAGTAGTTATGTAGCAAAATTTGGAAAGGTTAGCTCGTCTGCAGTAAATTTTTTTGGAATGGGGTTTTTTTGTTGCTGTTACTGCAAATTGCAGTTTGATGAATGGGTTGTATATGTAGTATTATGGCATCATATTGTAAGGTTTTGGTTTGCCTTGTACAAATTCTTTAATCAATGAAAATATTTTTTCTTTCTATAAAAAGAACATAGGTACATATTGTAACATTTCTTTGCAATATATATAGTTTTTGCCAATACATAAATTTTGGCAGTTGCAGCATGACATAATTTAGAATTTGCAAAAACTAAATGAAAATACACAATTGAGAGACTGTTAAGGGTAAGATTTTTTTAATTTTTTTTTAAAAAAAAAAACCCAATTCCCTAATATAAATAGAGAAATAGAAAATAAAAATAAACACTTTTGCTGAATCTGAGAAAAAAAGAGAGGAGAGGAGGAAACCCTAGCTAAAAAGAAGAGAACCAAACACCGTGTATTTTCGGAGAATTCGAGGTAAGGGGGGAGTTTATGTTATTTAAGGGTTGTATGACATATGGGTAGTGAAGGGTTCATCTTTTCCATGTTGTTTCATGTTTTTCTTTAATGAATTGATACTTTGTTTTTGAATTAATATGTTATTTGTGTCTAAAATTGTTCCTGTTTGACTTAAGGTTTTGTTTCCAAAATTAATAAGAACCCTAAAATTATTTGAGAATTTTCCTTCGTGGCTTAATTTGATGAAATCTCTCATGAATGGTTAACTACTTAATTTGACGAAACCTTGTATGTGACATAAATCCAAATCGTGGCTATAATGAGGATTCTGCTTATTCTAATTTTGTTAATCCAGTATTAAGAAGTTGATCGGGAAATGTTTGTTCCTATAAAACTGCCTTTTTATTTGCCTTACAAAGAAACGTTTTTTTTTTCTTTTCCTCCCTATTTGCACTGTTTGGATTTATACCACTATAGCAGTTACAAATCTCTCTACATACTCGGTTAAACCATTATTTACTAGAACAATATTTAGAAAAATTCCCATTTTATTATACCACTAACCTAGCTAGTAGTCTAGAATAATTATTTCGAAGGCCACAATTTGTTCTCAATTACACGTGACTCCAAGATACAGAATCATATGTTCATTGTAGCATCAAATTCGGGTTTGTAGCATCAAATTCTGGAAGGCTTTTAGAGATTTTGCTAGGAAGGAAAACGGCTCTCGAGGTAAGGGGAGTTTTATTAATCATAAGGGTTGTGTAATAACGTGGATAGTGAAGGGTTGTTAATTTTCAATGTTTTCTAATTTATTTGATTCTTTATTAAATTTGTGTTCTTTTATATTGCTATAATTATATGTTTGATTTATTGGGATTGATTGAGTTTCATGGATTTTGTTGTGAGAACTTTTTTTTTCATTTGTTTCGGGAATTTTCTATATTTTGGTCGACTTAGAAATATGTTTTCTTTGTTTGGGTAACTTGTTCATCTAGTTTCTCGGATGAAATTGTTCCAATCGTTTTGGGTTCATCATTAACTTTGTGAATGCATAATAATCATATGATTGAATAAATTTTCAATCGATCCAGTGAGTTTTGAAATTAAAATTGGTAATTTGATCCAAGACTTTTGTATTCGTTTTTACTGTTATTTCTAGTCTGATCAATCTTTTGAAAATCAATGTAATATTTGAAGAGAATTCATTTAAATGTATTATCAAGTTGCAATCACGAGTGTTAAAAAATAGAATTGCTTTGCAAATATTTTCACTAATCCTATTGAGATCGTAGATTTGGTCCGTTCATAAATGATACTTTGATTTATTTGCGATGACATTTTTATTTTTTTTTGGTTACAACGATGACATATTTTAAATGACATATTTTATGATGAGTTTTTTGACGATGTGTAATTGATGAGTTATTTAATGAAGTGTAATTGATGAATTATTTTATTAAGTTTAATTTGTGAATCATTTGATGATGTGAAATTGATGTGTTACTTGACAATGTTTAATTGATGTGTTATTTGGCGATGTGTAATTGATGTGTTATTTATCGATGTGTAAATAATGAGATATTTGACGATGTGTTATTTAAAGATCTGTAATGTCGCGTCATTTAACGATGTTCATTGTTGTGTCGATAATTGAGGTTCATGCATTCATGGTTGAGTTTATTTAACGATGGTTGAGTCTATTTAACAATGTGAATTAACATACTTTGATGGCGTTGTCTTTAAAATACTTTGATGGTGTTGTCTTTAAAATAATTCAGTAACATATCTCTGATATCCAAAATATGTAAGTAGGTTTGGTACCACATGCATATATAGTACGAGTCTAGGAGCATTGCATACATTATTGTATTCTGTTGATGAGTTGCTAATCTTTTAATTGATGATTGACTTTGTTTAAGTGATACTTGTTCTTTGTGATTTATTAAATGATGTGAACGTTGATTATCTAACAATGTGAAGTTGATTATCTAACGATGTGAAAATATGATTATCTAACGATGTGAAAATATGATAATCTAACAATATGATTGAAGATGATTATGAAAATATGATTATGTAACAATATGATTGAAGATGATTATGTGTTTTATCCACTGTTTATATTCATTATGATTATGTGGTTATTATTTTGGATATATTCTCGCCCTGATTGCAGATTGGAAGCCTATATCATTGTTGTAGATATTCCAGATGAAGAACCGAGTCGTGAGTTGGAAGATGACGAGGAGCCTTTCTCTTTATTTTTCTTTCACTTTTGGAGTCTTTTATTTTATTTTGGGTCAAGGTCTCATACCGTAACTCTAGGGATTCATGGTTTATTTTTATTTATTATATTTTGTTTTGAAATTCATTATTTTAACTCAGTTTATTTTATTAAGACAATGTGATAATATTTGAACTTATTTTCCGCTGTGATATTCTTAATTAATTTGATGTGGTTTTTTTAACGATGATATGTGTGACACACTCTTGTGTTTAATTTTAAATTGTATTTTTTTATAGAAAATACTTGTCGGGAATAGTGTGCTATTGGTATCGGAGCAAATCGGTCCATCCGGCTTAGGATTTTATATGATATTTTACCATGTAGGCGACCAGTGTATATATCATTGTAGATGCCTAACTTCTAATTGTTGCCTGATTTTGACGAATACAGATAAGAAATGGCTAGAAGAAACGACCAAGCAATTGCTAATCCTATGTCTGCAGTGGCTCAAGCCTTGAACAATGTGTTACAAGGATAGCAGATCCAACAAGGAGAAGCTGATGAGCTTCGCCTAGATAGGTTATGAGAAACAACCCGCCTACCTTCAAGGGGAGGTACGATCCTGATGGTGCGCAGAACTGGTTGCAACGGATTGAAATGATCTTCAGGGCGATGATGAGCACTAATGAATAGAAGTTCAGACTAGCAATACACTTGCTGCAGAAGAGGTTGAGTTCTGGTGGGGGAATATTCGTCAAAGGCTTGAGGGTGATTGAATTCTGGTTACATGGTAAGTTTTCAGAGAATTTTTTTATCTAAATACTTTCATGATGATGTGCGTAACAAGAAGGAGATTGAATTCCTCGAACTGAAACGAGGGAGTATGATAGTGGCAGAATATGCAGCAAAATTCCTTGAACTGATTGAATTCCTCTGTTGCATCATCAAGATCCTTTCGATCCCTTGCAATCAGTTCTACGCACCATCAGGATCGTACCTCCCCTTGAGGGTAGGCGGGTTGTTTCTCATAAACATGTCCAGACGAAGCTCATCAGTTTGCCTTTGCTGGTTATGCTGCCCTTTTAGCACATTGTTCAAGGCTTGAGCCAATGCACTCATAGCATTAGCAATTGCTAGATCGTTTCTTCCAGCCATTTCTTATCTGCATTCTTCAAAATCAGGCAACAATCTTCAAAACCAGTCAACAATTAAAAGTTAGGCATCTACAATGCTATATACATTGGTCGCCAATAGGGTAAAATATCATTTAAAAATCCTAGGCCGGATGGACCAACCTGTTCTGATATCACCTATGTAACACCTTATTCCTGACAATTATTTTGTATATAAAAATACAATTTAAAATTAAACACACGAGGGTATCACACCTATCATCGTTCAAAAATTACTTCAAATTAATTAAAAATATCGCAGCGGAAAATAAGTTCAAATATCGTCAAGTTGTCTTAATAAAATAAATTGAGTTTAAATAATGAATTTCAAAACAAAGTATAATAATAATAAAAAAAAATAATACTGAATCCCTAGTGTTACATAATTAGAGCTTGACCCAAAATAAAATAAAAGTCTCCAAGCAGCGAAAGAAAATGATGAGAAAGGCTCCTCGTCGTCCTGCAACTCATGGCTCCTACGATTCATCGTCCTGAATATCTACTCGACAATGACATAGGCTTCCAATCCAAAATCAGTGTGAGAATATATCCAAAATAAGAATCGCATAATCGTAACGAATAAAAGAATGCATAAAACACATAAGCGTCTTCATTCATATATAAATATTCAGCTCGTTAGATAATCAACTTCACATTGTTAGATAATCAACATTCACATCATCAAAACACAATAATGTATGCAATGCATTAAACTCGACTTATATGCATGTGGTACCAAACCTACCCACCAATTTTGG
>Ga0099826_10001159_pt1 | contig 15173 bp, 8 predicted proteins | sample Mtrugardesep15_FD_76830 | JGI IMG/M metagenome (GOLD analysis project Ga0099826, IMG submission 76830) | Root nodule microbial communities of legume samples collected from California, USA - M. trunc garden sep15 | ecosystem: Host-associated > Plants > Roots > Nodule | place: USA: California... | reverse complement strand
TGGTATTTGAAACTTGGCTCCAAAGTCAGCAACAATAGCAGCTTCTTGCCATGTTTCCATGCCAATAATGACTTTAACTTTCTCTTTAGTAATTAAATCTTCAGCTGAAAACCAATAAGAAGCAAGAAATTAATCACTAAACCCTATTTGGATAAACAACTTATTAAGCTTTTATACCGTTTTTATATAAGGTATAATCTATTATTTTAAGATCTCATAATTACTTGCGTCAATCGATAAGTTCAAATAAATCAATCCAAACAGGCAGTAAGTTCTTAACGGAAAAAAAATGATGTTTTTTAGATAAACAAAAGTACTCACCAGCTGAAGCTGCTTGTAAAGGATTTCTACCAGAGTCACGGAAGAAAAGGATTATGTTATGATTGTTGGAATAATTATTGAAACTTTGAGCTGCAATTTGCATGGCTGTTCTTTGTTGTTTTCCTGTTTCAGAATTAACATCAATGATCACACCAACACTTGTTGTAGTTTGGGAACTATTAGCAAGACATTGAAATAAAAGAAATGAGATTATTAGAGGAAGCAATAGCAAAAGATTTGGAACTGAATTCCTCCAAGTTTGAGCAGAAAAAATCATATTGGTGTATTATAGATATTAAAATCAAGAGAATGATGTTGTTATGCACAAAATGAAGTATAGGATATGGTTACACACATTTATATATGTATGGTGGAGGAAAAGGTCAATGGTCATAAATCATATATAATTCCACACAGTTTAATAATAATAAGGATGGAATGTTAGTGAATTTGTAGGAACGATTCTGTTAGTGTTAATATTAATATTAACTTGCAAGTTAAGTATCTTTGAATTATTTATGTTGAACATATTCCGTGACAGAAACACAAACACGTGTGTAGATTTTTCATGTTTTTTCCTCCTCGGATCCTGTCTTGGTGAATACTCCATAAAATTGTAAAAATAAAATTGAGATTTGGTAAAAATAAAATGCTAGAAATTTGAAATGTCAACCTGGATGGCTTAAACCATTATCCTGGAAATTATGGTCAAATATTATCTATCTCTATTTCTGACCTTTCCATCGGGTCACAAAATCTTTTATTATTTACTATCATAAGAAAAGTAAAGAAACGATTATATATCTAGTCTTTGTCACAAAAAGTCAAGTAAGTAAAAATATGAAGGATGTTAAACTTTCAAGATAGGGCATGGAACTGACTAAATAAAATATGGATAACCTTTTTACAACTTAATAGTACTTTGGAAGTACACATAAGAGACAAAAGCACAATTTTTTTGTCTGGATGTATGTATATTTTTAAAAGGTTAAATATGTTTTTGGTCTTTATAAATATGTCAACCTTTCGTTTGTCTCTTTAAACTTTTTTATCTTTATTTTTGGTCCATCTTTTAAAGTAGAATCATATGTAGCATTCATATTTTTGAATAAAATTTTACAGAAAAATTCATAATATTATAAGAATCTCTCTCAAAAAAATTTAGAATTTTTTAACCAAACATGAATTCAATATGAATTTTTATATTTTTTACGGTTAAAAATTCATATTAAATTTACGTTTTGTTAAAAAATTCTAATTTTTTTTTGAATTTTTTTTTTACAATATACTACACATTTCTGCACAATTTCATTAAAAAAAAATACAAAAATTAACTTTAAAATAAGGACTACAAGTAGTGATTGAAAATTTTATAAGGACTAAAAGTTGAAGGAAAATTTTAGAGAGACTAAAACAAAAAATTGGTGTATTTATAGGGACCAAAAACATTTTTAACCCTTTCTAAAATCATTGGGTAAAATTGCTCTCATTAATATTAACGGGTGTAGGTTAAAAATAGAATCCCAAGAAACAAACTTATCTATTTTTAGATTGAGTTCAAGATATACTTCAATTTGACGCCGTTGAATATGATTCTACTCAATATTTTATATTTTTTAAAAACTTAAGTGCTAATTTTTTTTATCCAATAATATTTTTTATGTTTTGTAGTAAATATTTTGACCACATGACGGATCTTACTTTTGTAGGAGGTAGCTACCTTTGAAAATATCCAATGAAGACAACCAAGTAAGGTTATACTATGGAAGAGTCTCTTGATAGATAGACTGAACAATCATAGTTAATCATAACTCTGATTTGTATGTAGATCTCTCGAGCTAATCAAAACTATCATGTGTCCCTCTCTGTAACTTATCATGTCATTGTTAATCATGAGGGAATATTTAATGGGTTCATACACACAAATTGAGGTTGGACTTGACAAAAATGAGAGGATCCAACCCTAAAAAAAGAATAAAAGGTAGAGAGAAAGGTAAATTTAGCATAGTTTCCAAAACAACACTACTATATATAACGAAATGATGGATAACGAACGTTTTGAAAATACATGCATTAACTTTTCATAATAGATCTGCAAAGAAATTGAAGTCCGTCATGGTCGAAATGCAAGTGTCATCGTCCAATGATATATATTTACGATGCATTTGCGAGGATAATTTTCGCTAAACAAAATTTTTGTTTCTAAAATATCATCTTTCTCTCAATTAAGGCATCAATGACTCCTGACCATAACTTACTTAAACTAAGTTTACGTAAGCTAGTTAAACTGAGTTTACGTCAACTAAATTTACATAACCTACTTAAACGGAGTTTAGATAACATACTTCATAGAATGTTGAACTTAGATTTTAAATTTTAAAAATCCGTATGAAAATCGATCAAAAGGGTAAAAGTGAAATTGAAATTAAGTTATAAGAAATTTTTGCCTTGAAAGAAAAAGGGGCCGAGTAGAGTGTTCCAAAGTCGTCTTGGAATTTTGAGGTAACGAAAGTTGAGAATGGCGCAATTCTGGAAGCCAGGAACAGAGAAACCCGAAGCACAGGTAGTTGACGACGAAGAAGGCGGTGTTCTATTCATCCCTTCTGCTTCTTCTTTGTCTTCTTCCGGATATGGCTACGCCAGCATCGATAAACAACGCCAACGATTACCTGTTTACAAATACCGCAACGCCATTCTCTACTTGGTTGAAACTCATTCCACCACTATCATCGTTGGCGAAACCGGTAGCGGCAAAACCACTCAAATCCCTCAGGTACTAAACCTAATCATTACACTCTTCTTCACTGTTTCCAATTTCAATTTCCCAATCAAATTCACATTGCATTGCAGTATCTGATTGAGGCTGGTTGGGCTGCCGGTGGACGACTCATTGCTTGTACTCAACCTAGACGACTCGCCGTGCAGGCTGTTTCTTCTAGGGTTGCTCAAGAGATGGGAGTTAAACTTGGTGATCAAGTTGGTTATACTATTAGGTTTGAAGATGTTACTAATCAAGTATGATATTCATTTCACCCTCCTTTCTATTACTCTTATAGTCTGTCTTTGATTCTGCGGTGATGAAAATTGTTTTTGAATGAATTGAGTATGAATAATTGATTCTAGTTAAAAATTAGTTGAACTTAAGTGATTTATGTTTTGATATATTTATGTAAATGTGAGTTGTACTATAAATTCAATGCTGAAAAATCAATTGAAGAAGGAAAAACTCGGTTTTTGCCAATACACCCCCTAATGTCCAGCACTGTTGGGCTTGATACGTGGATATAAACATTGACCCCCAGAACAATAGGCTCTGATACCATGTTAAGTTGTTATACTGGGTCTAGCTCATCCTTACAAAACCGGGGGTGCCACTCTTTATAAACTTTAAGCAGGGTTTTTCCCAATAAAAGCATCAAATCATTGCTTAAAGTGAAAATCAATTAAGGTGGTAAAATCAAATAATGGATTCTGCTCTTCCCCCTGCACTTTTCGCTCCCACCCAGCTAAACTGACCAAAATACCCATGCGCTAGTTAACTAACGCAAGTGTTAAAATATGCGCAACTTAAGTCATGCAGCGTGAGTTAAGTCACGCAGGTGTTAAATCTTAAGTCATGTTCCCAACACCAGCGTGAGTTAACTCACGCTGGTGTCAAATTCCTTTTCCATCTTTTTGCAGCACGCTGGTGTCAAATTCATTTTCCATCTTTTTGCAGCAAATTATCCACTTGCATAAAAGTCCAAAAACTAGTGGGTTTGGATATTATTGTTATTACTATTTGATTTGGAATTTAATTGAATCGGTGGGTTTAGTGACATATACATGTGAAAACACCACAAACTTCAGGCTTAATGTTTATCCTCATGGTTGGAGGGTGCACTGTATATCAAACATTTATCATCCACTATTTTTTTACTGCTCTTCTTTGTCGTCTTCTTTCTTCTCTGGAATGGTTGGAGGCACCGTATATCATAGTTGAAATGTTTAAAACCGGCGTGAGTTAACTCACGCGAGGTATAACACGCGTGAGTTAACTCACGCAGCGTTACTTAAGTAACGCAGGGGTAAGTTGGTAATTTCAGCTGGGTGCGAGTGTTTTGTGCTGGGGGAAGAGCAGAAATCTCAAATAATAGCTTAAAGTGGACATCTAAACATGTCAAGCACTTCTACATCTCTAGAATCAATTTTGTTTTCTCAAAAAGTGGAACTAAACTTACATGTATATGGTGATGATGATTTGATCTATCACACACACATTAACTTCTTTTTGGTTTTTGGCAGTGTAGGATGAAACAGTTTTAAAATTTGTTACCGATGGGGTGCTCCTGAGGGAGATGATGAATGATCCTCTTTTAACAAAATATAGGTACTGACTTCAAAGGTTACACATTTTGTAATTTTGTCAACTATAAAAGAGATGCTGTTCAATTCCATTGTCATAAACTCAAATCTGAACACAGTTATATACTTGTGTTGTTACAGTGTTATAATGGTGGATGAAGCTCATGAAAGGTCCATTTCAACTGACATATTGCTTGGATTATTGAAAAAGGTAGTATAGAAAGTAAAAATAATCTGCAACATATATTTATGGTATCAAAAATTTTGCAGTTTTTCATGAATGTTTTATTTATGTTTGTTACTTTTCTAGATACAAAAGCGTCGACCAGAGTTGCGATTAATTATTGCATCTGCTACTATTGAAGCAAAATCAATGGCTGATTTCTTCCGCCCAAGGTTTTTGTCCGATCTTGCTTTGTTTCAGTTCCTCAAATTTTTATGTTTATGTTAACACTCTCTTAGAAGTGCTTTGCGATCTATAAAATTTATATTCCCAGAAAATGTCACTAGATTTTATTTGGAAAATAAGCTAAACTGCAAATCCTGAATGCCGGTCAAAATAATTTTACCAGGATACTTTTATTACAAAACTCGTTGGATTGAAAGTTTATATCATAGGCGATGACTATGGTGCACAAGCTAGATAGGTTGTGCGCCGTACACATCATTTTTTCATCATCAGATAACAAAGTCTCACCGTATCTTCTATGAACCCTATTACACTGAATTTTTTCCTCATGATCGTCAAGAATATAGCAACAAGGTGTCTTCCACCTCCATGGTTGGCTACTGAGACACAACCGGAATAGTGACAATCACTCCTTCTCCACAACCCCCTTCAATTGCCACACCCTTGTATTCTTACTCCACCGATGGAGTTCATTTACTTTAACCAAAAAACAAAGGGAATCAATACTCAAAACGGAGGCTGCAATGTAAACAAATAAAATAGCCTTTTTAGCAATAGTCACCTCATGGTCATTCCTCCATAACTGTGAGTTTGGTTGAAATTTTGTTAGCTGTGTCGTCTTCAAGTCCGATCAAGAAAATGTATTGAAGTTTTTCAAAAATAAAATAAACTTATTTTGAAGTGTTTCCCCTTCAGATCTAGGGGTTTCCATTATAATGATATATTGTGAAGAAAAAAAATAGTACAAGTTAAAATAGATGGAATCTGGTGAAGAAAATATTATTTATTTATTTTTTTTATAGAAGAAAATATTATGTTTGGGAGCCTCTCCTGGATCTAAGATTCAACAAAAAAAAAAAACAGTGAGAAAAAATATGGTGTTGTCGAGGTTGGAGAAGGTTGAGTGTCCCAAGAATGAACTTTATTTTCTTAGAATTTCAGACGAGTGGGTAGAAATCTAGTACATACTATGGTTTAATATGGTTTATCATATATCTAGTGAGGCTCTATTATTCAATGGCTGAAAAATGTTGTGTACAGTTCAAGACTTGAGTGAGTTGTGCATTTCAGACAAAGCCTATATAATTTAGATTTTCAAATGTATCTAAAATAATTTGATATATTGAGATGTCAAGATTAACGTGTTATGCAGGTGTGCATTAAGCTTAGTCTTATCTATATTCTAACGATGTGATATCCAGTCCAGTTTATTTGTTCCTTTTCTCATTTGGGCGGTGTATTTCTTCTGGATTCACTTTCAAGCCAAGCTATTTTTGTTTACGACCACTTGATGTACTATACCTGTTATTATATGTTACGTAGCACTATAATATTATTGAACTGTATGAAGTTAAAAAATGTACTATACCTGTTATTATATGGTATGTAGTACGACAATATTACTGAGCTGCATGAAATTGAAAGTCTTGTTCCTGGTTTTTCGTCCCGAGTATTTAATTGTCACATGTTCAAAAATGTGTCGTTTAACAGAAAAAAGCGGCGAGAACCTGATAATGAGGCGAATGGAGTAAAAGTTGAACCTGCAATCTTATCAGTCGAGGTACTATTTCTGGACGTGCAACTTATGCTTGTATGTGCCCTGTTTCTCTAAGTGCATTTGTTTGAAGCAAAATACATGCAAATTGAAGGATAAGTTAATCTACCTTGCCCCCAAATTTTCCTTCTGTAAGGTTAATGTATCGGTTTCTCTCCAGTTCCAGCCCATGGTTGTTCCAAGGGGGTATCTGATCTGCAATTGGCAACTGCTACTGTATTTCTAGCTTCCTTGTTTACCTTTTTTTTCTTCAATTCGAGCATAACACAACCTGTTGTATTTCTTTTCTTCTTTTTAATATCAATAATATTTCTTTTCAAAAAGAAAATGTCATTTTATAGAACCTGAACTACATTATCATTTGGAAGTACAGTATAGTGAGGAATCACTATGCCTTTGTGCTTCATAGGTTCAAGTATTCAACATACAAATGAAACATGTTTTATAATTTTCAGGGTAGAGGCTTCAATGTTCAAATTAATTTTGCTGAGGAACCTGTCCAAGACTATGTTCAGGCTGCTGTTTCAACAGTACTCTTGATCCATGAGCGGGTATTTTGCCTTCATTGAGATAGAACAATTTTCATCAATTTGTTTTATTTTTTAGGCATTTAATTCAGTGTAATGACATACGTTGGTCCATGGTGTTTGCATTAGGCTTACTCACGGACACCAAAATATTACTTTTCATTTTGATCCTTATATGAAATTCTGGGGCTCTTCATTGGCAAAACTAACCATTAGAATCAGATTATGCAATAATATGTAGAAAGAGGATGGATATGATTATTGCAGTATTTTATTGAAAGCTTGCGGTTATGTTTCCAACAGGGAAGTTATAGAATTGATAGAAAAGTTACAAACTAAATACATAAAACAGTAACTTACTAACTGCTGCAACTAACTACACCTCTAGGAATCAGAGAGCCTAGTCTCTCCCAAACCAAATGACCAACTGATCAAGTTTCCTTCATCCTTATTTTATTTAAATACGCACACCTACTTACATAATTGGGCCTATTGATTATTGCGCCTACGCCTAACATAAGCCTTAGTGATAGAAGGTCTACTAACACTAACACGGGCTAACTCAAGCATTTCTGCTTTTGATATAAGAAGAAAGTCAGATTTATATTAATAGTTTGAACTAAAATAAAATGGATTTTAATGGTGATTTTGGTCTATGCTATCTCTCTAATAGGAATCCACTGGAGATGTCCTTGTGTTCCTTACTGGTCAAGATGATATTGATGCCGCTGTTCATTTATTCAACGAAGAAATTCAAAATAATCGAAAGCATGCTTCAGGTACACCCACAAAATAGTTCTTATTTGGACTATTAGGTTTTGATCTCCACAACTACTTATAACTAAAAATAAATTAGCAACGTAAGTATAGAATTTTGGTTTTACGGAACCGAACATATCGAAAAAGATTTTCATATTTTGCACATAATTTTGCTTCTCAACAGATACTCCTTTAATGCATGGAATTTCCTTTTGTTCCAGGATTGGTTGTTTTACCTCTCTATTCAGGGCTCCCACGTGCTGACCAGGTTAGAAATACATCTGTGGATTTAGTTTACAAAATTTGTCAGTATTATTTAAATTAAATTTCTGAATGTATTGATAGTTGATACATTTTTTACTTTCTTTCTGTTAGGAGTTAGTGTTTTCTCCAACTCCCAGAGGAAAGAGGAAAGTAGTAATTTCGACTAACATAGCAGAAACATCACTCACGTTGGAGGTAACATCTCTTCTACAATATGTCTGTTATTAATTAGAGGCAACAAAGTCCTCTTCATATATTCTTATTTTATTCCAATTGTGCAGGGTATTGTCTATGTTGTTGACAGTGGATTCTCAAAACAGCGGTTCTACAATCCGGTATTTCCATTCTGTTGTTTCTTATTAAGAATACATATAGTAATGGGCCAGTAATGATTTTGTCCTGTTGTTTATAAATGTAATTTTTTTCACATTTCAATCTATAAAAGCACATGTGAAATGGATTAATACCCCAACCTTCTATTTATGCTTGCATTCAATTTTGTTTGGTCCTATGTATGTTTCATCTAACACTTCCATTGCAGAGGGGTTGTACTCACTTTTCGCTCTATGCTTGTACTTTCTTTGTAAATTTTTCATATGGCATATTTAAACAATCCACTGTTGATTCATGAGGGATTTAAAACCTTAAAAATTTGAATGTATTTGGATGGAAGTTTCCTATTTACGAATCAATTTTGAATTCTAATTAAACATTTGTATGTATTCCCTAATATTCAGTTTATATTAATTGATCTACTAAATTGTGATTTATTCTAGATGTCTAGCTAAGTTGCTAGTAATATTATTTTTCAGAAGTCTTCCCTTCTCAACTCGTTTTCGCTTCCTTTCTCAGTCACCTTGATATCACTAAATGTAATTTTCTTCTCTCTTTTGTAACAGATCTCTGATATTGAAAATCTGGTTGTGGCTCCAATTTCTAGGGCTTCTGCTAGACAAAGAGCTGGTAGGGCTGGACGAGTTCGACCAGGAAAATGTTACAGGTGACTGAAAGTAGATAATTTCCTTCAGCTGATTTAAAAACATTTTCTTAAAGAGGATTTTTCTCTTCCAATTAATTCATGGAAGAAAGTTCCACTGTTAATCTATAAATATCTATGTATTGACATATTTGCCAAAATCCTTTGCAAATGCCTGAATATCTGATAACACTTTCAACAAAAGGAAATGCTTTTGCTATATATATGTTTATTTCACACCGAATATCTTTTAATTAAATTAATTACATACTCTAAAGTGTTCGTCTTTTTTTACCTTTGTCTTTAAATAATACTCTATAAGAACTAATTACCCTGCTGAGGAAAGTTTCAGTTGAGAAAAATGCTAGCAGTGTGCAGTTTTTACTAGTTTTTGGCTTATCTGATTTGATTTAAGCACAATACTTTTATTTTGAAGATCTAACTTTTGACCCCAATTCTTTGTTTGTGATTTATGATTTTGTTGGTGTTCTGCTAATGGCTATTTCAATCTCAATGATTTTTTCATTTCTGATATGCCAAGAGAATAAACAACCTTGATGCATTCTTTACCCTTCCTTTACTCGTTTTTCTTTTTTGGAGGATATTTTATCCAGTTCACTCTGAAGCCTCCTTGCCCTTTATATGGATGTGTATAAACTGATAATGTGGGTGGAACTAAAATTGAAATTGCAATTTATATTTTGTCATGATGTTAACCACAACAGTTCTCTTACCGTTCATTGTGCACATGACTGCAACCAGGCTATATACAGAAGAATTTTTTCTTAACCACATGTCTAATGAGGGAATTCCAGAGATACAGAGATCAAATCTTGTCTCCTGTGTAATTCAGGTCTGTAATTTTTGTGGAATAATTTCAGAGCAACTAATTTTTTAAGACTATCATTTTTCTTATGGTGGCATCAACATCACTGGTGATTTATTATTATTCTCCGGTCGCGTGCTTAGACTTGTATTTTTCTTATCAATGCAAATGATGCTACTTATTCATTGTATCAGTGATAGAAGATTTATCATGAATTTGTTCAAATTTCAAAAATTGTAATTAAAAGTGTATCTACTCCCCTATAATAATTTTTAACTAAAAAATCATCAAAGTTAATTGGAGATAAAAAAGGATGAATTTTGATTTGAAACTACAGTATTTTTGATATTTCATTTAAACTAACACTTTTCTTTGTTAGATTATAAGAAATCAATATCTTATGTTATTTTGAACTATCATAGTTTATCTCATAGCAATAGGGTGTTATCTTATGTTATTTTGAACTATCATAGTCTATCATAGTATATGTTAGGATCAGTTTTCATATTTCTTAGCTATTGTGATGATCTGTTTCCTTATTTGATTAGAATTAGGGTCTAGTATTAATGTAAATGAGTTAGTGTAAATAAGGTATTCGTGTAATATCTTTTTTTGATGATTTCCAGTTAAAGGCTTTGGGGATCGATAATATATTGGGCTTTGATTGGCCAGCATCTCCATCACCTGAAGCAATGATCCGAGCTTTGGAAGTTCTCTACTCCCTTGGGATCTTGGATGATGATGCCAAGCTTACTTCACCAACTGGATTCCAAGTTGCAGAAATTCCACTTGTATGTTTTGAAAACCACTAAAACCCTGTTTTCATTCATTTGTTGAATACTTCATTTTTATTTGTAGAATACTAAAGAGGCTTTGTCTAATGCACACAAGTAATATAGCCTTGCATCATTCACAAGTGTTCTTTTCACCATTGAACCAGTAAGTCCCATTGTATCTCATTTGATCTACTGGTGAGACTTATTGATCCAGTGGTGGAAACTAATATGTGCATGATGCAAGACTTATCTTACTTTTGCGCCATAGAATTGGTCAACTAAATAATTGTTTTGTTCACCGTGGGGACTGGGTTATTCCAAGTACACCAGGCATATAGCAGATAGCACAAAAGAATATCAGAACACAAGAGTAAAGAATTGAGAATTTATGACTTTGACTCAATTATATATGTTATTTAGGATGTCTTCCTTTAAAAGATAAATTTGGAATCCAGTTGTAGAGTCTCAAGGTGAACCAGCACTCTGTTATTAGATATTATTGTGGCTGCCATTTAATCATAATTTCCCCCCTAAGACACTCCAGATCTTTTTGTCACAAAAAAAAACAACAACAATGATTGTGACTCTAGTATATATTACATTATTTTCATAGTTGTCAAGTGTTTTCTGTAATATTTGTTATGTTTATGCATATTTTATTTAATGAATAGATGCAAATTTGTTGCTAGGTAATATATTCTGTAAATTAGTGTTACTGTAGAAAGAAAAGGGGTGAAGCTGTTATGCTTTATTCTTCAGTCAAGAGACTGCTTATATAGTGGAATGACAGTAAGTGATAATAATTCTCAACGAGAATTTTAGGAAAATAAAAATAAAGGGACAATAAGTAGAAAGATATGCATTGGCTATAAGAATCATGTGGATCCTTCTAGAAAACACACACATTTTCTAAAAGTTACCATTGTGCCAACGGGGGTTGACACAAATGGTTGGACCATCTACTCACACTGGTTGTTACTTGAGTTCAGATCCGAAATCCCCTTGTTGGTAGGCTATACATAAATTATATCGTCAATCCTCACTGAGGTTATGGAGGTGGGTCTTGCCTAACCTAAATTTTCCTATACAAAAAAAAAAATTGTCATTGTACTGTTAAGGAATTATAGTTATGTCAGCCAATGGTTGGTCCAGCCTTTGCTCATTCCCATTCGCTAGATGTGGTGTCATGCATTTCTTACAACTTCGCTAATGTGTGCTTAATGTAATGTGATTTATGACAGGACCCTATGATCTCAAAAATGATAATAGCTTCCAGCCAACTTGGATGTTCAGAGGAGATAATTACAATTGCTGCGGCTCTTTCCGTCCAAGTAAAGCTTTTGCTCTAGTCATGACTAAATTTGTTTTGAAAGACGTTTTCAGTTTTCATGCTGATGATGGGAATGTAAAATGAAATGCATCTAGACCGTGTAACATAGTTCAACGTTAAAGTAGTAATAGATCAGTTGATCTCCGTTTCTATTTTATCTATGCAAACAGTCTATTTGGATCTCAGGGAGAGGGATACAAAAGGAATCAGATGAAGCAAAATTGAGATTTGCTGCTGCCGAGGTACTTTAGGTTAATTTTTCTGTTTTTACTCTCCTCTCTCACACACAATGTTACTCACTTTCTCCGTTTATACCTGTATGGCTTTTCTACTGTGTAGTACAAGTGCTTTTCTATAGCAATGTGTTGTATGAACTGTTTTTTTAATAATTTAATTGAACCTTTTTTAATAATTTATACAGGGTGACCATGTAACGTTTCTTAATGTATACAAGGGTTTTCACCAGTCTCGTAAATCATCACAGTGGTGTCACAAGAACTTTGTGAACTACCATGCCATGGTGTGTATGAGTTCAGCAATTATGCACATTGTAGCCATTTCAATTTATCCTTTTCAGTTCAGTTTTCACCAATTCATGTTGACACGGGTGTTTAAATTGCATAGAAAAAGGTTCTTGAAGTTAGAGAACAACTCAGAAGAATTGCACAGAGGATAGGCTTAGTCTTAAAATCTTGCGAAAGTGATATGCAGGTTGGTTTTTTTTTATACTCATGCCGGTTTACAAAAAGCACTTCTATAAAATGCATGCCATCTTATTTATTCTTTGCTGTATGTTATTATGGCTGATAGCGGCACTGCATTCCCTTCTCTGGCTTTTCACGTGTTCTCATTATCAGCTCCTTGATTTAGTTACTAAGGCGATTTAACTATATTTAAACGTTACACCTTTTCAGGTTGTTAAGAAAGCAGTTATTGCTGGCTTTTTTGCTAATGCATGTCGTCTTGAGGTGAGTACTTGAGATAATAGAATGCTGAATTTTCTTTTTGATTCATAACTGTATATTAATTTTTTTCAACTGTAGCAAACAATAATTTAACTTCACTTCTATTTATCTGTTTCTGTACCTTTTTAAAAGCCATACAGTCCTGATGGGATGTACAAGACGTTAAGAGGATCAGAAGAAGTATATATTCACCCTTCATCGGTGCTATTCAGGTAGTGAGAAAAACTGAGTTTGTGAAAACTTTATCTAACTATGTGCTGGTTTTTTCACTTTTATTTTTTGCTTTAGAAGATTAACAAGTTATATGGTGATATAAGAAATCCCATAGTCTCTTCCAGCATTTGAATTTCTGGTGTTTGGATTTTTTTTCGTCCCTTTTTTATTGTGATTTGATGCCAAACCTTGGATGGACGAGGGTCTCGGTATCTCAAGTCAACTAACAATTATGTTATTTTGCAGAGTAAATCCAAAGTGGGTTATTTTCAATTCTCTAGTATCAACTGATCGGAAATATATGCGTAATGTGATGACAATAGATCCCTCATGGCTATTGGAGGCTGCTCCTGACTTCTACAAGCTACAGCAACCTAATCTTCTTCATTGATATGATTGCCTTAGTCTTATTAATTAATTGTGAGTCTGAGGTGAAGGACTGTAATTTGTAGCATATAATGTCACAGTTCGAGTAGAGCAGACTAACCAGTAATGTGGAGATTAAGATAGAAACTTCTCATCTCTCCTGTGTAAATTACGGAAACAGATTTGGTGCAGTTGATAATAGTCACACTCACAAGGACCCGTTAAAAGAATAGGTCTACTTACAAGGAATGGATGAGATTCGTCATATGTAGGACTGAAAAATATTCACTGTTTTTAACAAGGGAACTTAGAAATATATTCCCTTTTATTGCGCAGTTACAAATCTATATCTCCTCTGCCCTATCTCAAATCAATAGTTGAGGTTGTTTAAATTTAATTTAATTTATTTTATTGACTGTGTAATATGAAATATCTGATATCAAATCATCAAGTCCAAATATGATATGTACGTCTGTAACAATGTTGATGCCACGAATCCACATAAGATATTTATTAAAAAAATGTATATTTTTAAACGTTTTCAATTGGGAAAAAAAGTAAAACTCAAAATTAATCCACATAAGATATTTATTAAAAAAACTATTTTTAAATGTTTTCAATTGGGAAATCTTTTTGATTTCAATTAATATATACAAAATTTGAGCTAATTAATCTAGATATAGAAAACAAATTTTGATTTCTACGATCTATACGCAAAAAAATTAGCTCAAACTTCGTCTAGATTTTTGTTATTTTTATCGTTTAAAAAATTACACCCTCCGATCATTTTTATTAACAAAAATCAGTATTTTAGATTCATTAATTAAATGATGTATGTAGTCTATAACAAAGACCATATACATCATTAATTGAATAAATATAAAATATAAATTCGGATGGTGTACATATTTAAATCATTCCATGTTAAGCAATACAGGTTATCTTCATAGATGATAGAACATAAAATGAATTCTTCCAGACAATTTAAAAAATGTTTAGTTTTTTTTTTTTGACAAGTGTTTAAGTTTTATTATAAGTCGTTTTACAATATCAATACATTATTAATGCTTTTTTCTTTCTATCTTATGTTTTATCGTTTATTACTTTCTCTTTTTTTTCATTTTTTTAATCTCTTTTTTTCATATCATTAATAAGGGATGATTTTATAAAATCACTCACAATTTCTCTTTTCTATACTCACTCCGTTCCTTTTTTTTTTAGGATAGTTTACAAAAACCGTGAGTATTAAAAAAATGTGTTTGAAATAATAACTACATTTCTTTTTAATGTGAATTAAAATATCAAAACGACTTATAATATGAGTGTAAATATTAAAACGACTTATAATAAAATACGGAAGGAGTATAAGGACTCACAAAGATCACAAAAGCACATGTGTCCCATTTTAGAATGATTGATTTTTTTTTTTTTGAAAAAATTAACAATCGGTTTTGACGAAAACACACTTCAATGATTCAATAAATTAGTTTTGTTGACCTTCGTGAATGGTGCAATTTGCTATATCAAAAATCTTTTTTTTTT
>Ga0099826_10001158_pt1 | contig 15173 bp, 8 predicted proteins | sample Mtrugardesep15_FD_76830 | JGI IMG/M metagenome (GOLD analysis project Ga0099826, IMG submission 76830) | Root nodule microbial communities of legume samples collected from California, USA - M. trunc garden sep15 | ecosystem: Host-associated > Plants > Roots > Nodule | place: USA: California... | reverse complement strand
TTTTTTTTTTTTTTTTGTTACAACTCATTGTCCTAGTGTAACAACAGTTTCAAAACCTCCTATTTATATTTGTTTTATTTATTGGCTCTTTATTTATTGTCCATTTACGAGAGAAGTTATAGACACAGATAATCTTGTGTTTATTTTTTATTTATATCGTCTACTTATACTTTTAAACGTAATATACATATGTCGTTTTCTGAAGTTCATAACATAAAATAAAAATTGATATTTATGTGTGTGATGAATTTGATATATTTATATGAGCCAACATATGTTGGATGGTGAAGGTAGTTGTTGCAAAGGTGTTTAGTTTATTGGAAGCATTGAAGTGGACTTAAAATTAGGAAAGAGGATTCAACAAGTTATATTTTCTATGGACATCAAAGTGGTGGTGTGGGGGATTGTTTCAATTTCGTAGTAAATGATATCATTGAGTTAGGTTCTATTATCTCGTCAAGAACTATTTTTTTTAAACAACACTTGAAGCTAATGGTCAAACCCAAAAAAGTCATCTCAACCTTCAATCTTATAGTTTTCGTTATGAGATTCACTCAAAAATCCATGTTATTGAGGGATTAGATTGACCACTTTTAAGACGAAAAATACATTATGTATTTGTCATTATCTCTCTCTTAAATTATTTTTCCTTTCATCTTATTCATTACTCTTTTATCATTATCTAAAATCTCTCATAAAATACACAGAAGTCACCGTAACTTTTCTGTCACAAAGACAAACAACTAGCTTTCGATATTGAGATGACTGGATATGTTCACTTTCAAATGAATATATAACGTGACACAGATCAAAATTTGTGCATATAGAAGAACATTACTGTGAGAGGTCAATTTTTTAATTAAATCTCAAATCTTCATGGTTAATTCTTGACTATTGGTCAAGAGATTCACCAAAAAATTTAGTACTTTCAAAACCTTAACTATAGTGGTAGTCATTTATGACCACAAGTGAAGATTGATCATTGATAACATTAAAGAAACTGCACATAATACAAAAAGGATTAAATGGGACCCACTTATCCAACACATTTCCACACATTCTTGTTCTAGTCTTAAACATGTCTAACTTTGTAGCAAGAACAATGCAAAAAAGGAACCAAATTTGAAAACCTCAATGGCTGCAACTGCAACATATAATTTACAACACAAAATTTCAAAACCATTTTCAAATTTCACTACAAACACATTTTCTATTCCTTCAACTTATCCAACCAATGTATCATTGTTAACTTCATTAGACCATCCATCACATTGTTACAATTCAACTAGAAGACTAAATCTTCGCGTAAATGCCAAAAAGAACAATCCATGGCTAGACCCTTTTGACGATGGAGAAGATCCGAATATGGAATATGGTTCGTTGTTTTCAGACGGTAAACAAGAAGAGGATCCAAGGCCCCCGGATAATCCAAAAAATCCTTATGGATTTTTGAAGTTTCCAGCTGGTTATATGGTTGAGATAGCTCCTTTAGGATTGAAAGTTAGAGGTGATGTTAGAAGGTGTTGTTGTGTGGTATCTGGTGGTGTTTATGAGAATCTGTTGTTTTTTCCAATGATTCAGTTGATTAAGGATAGGTACCCTGGTGTTCAGATTGATGTTGTAGGTTCTGAGAGAGGGAAACAGTGTTATGAGTTGAATAAGAATGTTAGATGGGCTAATGTTTTTGATCCTGATGATGAGTTTCCTGAGCCTGCTGAGTATACTGATTTTGTCGGTGTTCTAAAGGTTGGTTGGCAAGCATATTTTCTAAATAGTTTGTGTAAAGTTTAGATATTTTTCTTTAGAAATTCGAGTATGAAAATCGATCATACCTAGTCATGCACCGATACAAGATTCCATAGTGGCACGCGAACACCAATAATAATTTGAGAAAATAAAAGTGATTGAATGTTACTACTTACTACATGTGTTGATGTCGTATCGTATCTGGTGCAAACTTGCAGCCATACCTCAAAACTCTTACAGATTTTGCCTGCTACTATCTAAGATACATCTATTAGAAATTCTCTATAGGAACTGATTTATTGTTATGTTATGCTTACAGAGTAGGTACTATGACATGGTCTTGAGCACAAAATTGGCAGGAGTTGGCCATGCAGCATATTTATTCATGACAACGGCGCGAGATAGAGTTAGTTACGTCTACCCAAATGTGAATGCTGCAGGAGCAGGATTGTTTTTATCTGAAACATTCACACCTGATAGTACAAATCTTTCAGAGGGAGGTTATCATATGTGAGTATGTGTATGTTTGGAATCACGGTGTAAACACTTTTTACACTGCCAATCAATCTTAACCGTTAGATCATTAAAAATATTTGAATTTAATCATAACTACTTTTAAGTCAAACATATGATTGGTTATAATGTGTTGACAGTGTAAAACTTTTTAGCTGATAGTATTTAGACTTACATTTGGTAGATTTTCACGAAATTTTTCTTTAACTGAGGACCATTTCCGATGAGTTTGTCGAACTAGGTATCATCAAATGGAAGACTGGCTAGGAAGACCATTTCGAAGTGTTCCACGGCAGGTTGTGCCACCACTTAAAATATCACTTTCAAGGAAGTTGAAGGAAGTTGTGGAGGAGAAATACACAAAAGCAGGTGTAAAGAAAGGAAGATATGTTGTGATTCATGGAATACAATCAGACTCAAAGGCCACAATGCAGTCTAGGGGTGATCCTGATAGCTTGCTACCCCTTGAAGTGTGGGCTGAAATTTCTGATGCTGTAAGGTATGAAATGTTTCCTTCTAATATAGAGTCTCTCTTATACCACTTAAAATATCCTACATAACTGTGTTCATCAAATGAGTGTTTCTCAAGCAATTTCTCCTTATATTCATTCTGTCATTGTCTGGTATGTATGTTTTGGACAATGTTTTTAACATTTAACATATGAATACAGGGAATTTACACCACTTTTTGTCGTTCCACATGAGAAGGAAAGGGAAAATGTTGAGGAAATAGTTGGAGAAGATTCCTCCATAATCTTCATCACCACCCCTGGACAGGTACTTAAGTATCTCATAGTTATTTTGAGTGCAACAAACTTGGAGAAAAAAAATAAGATAGTAAAAAATGTCAAAACATTGAACTGTGATGTGATGAATATGAATGAATAGATCACTAAAAAATATGCTGTTTTAATATTAAAAAATAAATAAGGGGAAAGACAACAATAAGGGACATAGGAATAGGCTTTTGAACATAACTAGTGTTAGTTTCTCAATTTCGGTTTGCATTAAGACTACGCCACTGTGGTTTTCCATTTTCGGTCGATCAAAGAAAAAAAACAGCATAATTTTTCTTCTTTGATAGACCGAGAATGGAAAACCGCAGTGGCATAGTCTTCATGCAATCTGAATTCTGTTTGGATCTAATTTATTGTAGTTAAAATGTGAGTCTTCAAATCATCATTTTAACAGTTTCAATTCCCTAACTGTGGTTGTATGGTTTAGTTGGCTGCTCTTATTAATGACTCAGCTGGAGTTATAGCTACCAATACAGCTGCAATTCAGCTCGCAAATGCGCGTGAGAAACCTAGGTACTTTCATCATTCAGATACATTATAATGTTTCCCTAAACGGCACATTTATTACGCTTTGCAAGATAATCACATTGATCCCGTAAAACTAACTGTTGCTCAATTTATGCAGTGTTGCACTATTTTCCTCTAAAGAGAAGGGAAACAAGTTTGTTCCGCGGGCAGAAGAGAAGAAATGCATTGTGATATCATCCAAGACGGGGAAGTTGATCGATATAGATGTCGAGGCTGTAAAAAATGCAATTCAAACTTTCAATGTTTCTCTAGCTTTTGCATAGCCTAAGAGAAGGAAAAGAGCGAGGGTTCTGAACTTCAAGTTAAGTCGTCGTGCTAACTGTGGTTAAAACTATAGTAAAGATGGAATGTATATCAACAAATTCATGGTTTCCTTCAGGGATACTGATAAAAAAGCAGGTACATGAATTAAAACGAAAGTCAAAACACGTAAAAATAATTTGCGATGCACAAGCATGAATCTTGTGACAGGAAAAGAAAGGTGGATCCTTTTCAGCAAAACAACAAAAAAATTGTGAATCCTTAACACATGCACAAGATTGCATTTATTAAAGCTATCACCTAAATCTGTTTACACTTTGACAAGCTTGTGACATACATATGTCGAGAGCAGTCTCAAGCTCTCTTGGTCAATTGGACTAATCCAACGGCCGACCTTTGAATGTAAAGACTGCAGAGAATCCAAAATCCGTGTCGAGAGACAGAAATCAAATAAGTTTACACTTTGCAGTTCATTTGAAATAGTTTTGTGGAATCGGAACATATAAATAGAGATGACATTCCAATGCATATGCAAGAAACAGAAACATACAAAGAGTTTGGCACCTTAGATGCTACTGATTCCTCCTACTTATATCTAATCTACTGAAACCAAATCAGTTCAGTGGCTTTGCACGAGTCGATGGATCTTCCTTTGATTCGACACGAATCATAAACACATATCCTATAACCCACAGGAGAATGTACTGATAAGGAACCCATGGAAGGCATGCAATTAGACTCATGATGCTGCCAATATACTGAGGATCACTGATGACCCCGAAAGGGAATTCGGTTACCCATGGAATAGTTTTTCCAAAGCGTACACCGTAGTATGTGCCGGCTTCACCAAGCAGCTGATAAACCCTGTCATTTTACAATATCATCATTATGAGTAGGCAAATTTCAAAGCAATACAATTCATAAATTGATTCTGGCTAAAAAAGAGTTGAATGTAAAGAGTTATGTTTGAATATATTCATGTAAAAGTGGCTCGAACAATAAATTCAAGCCTAAAAATCAATTGTAGAGGCAAAACTCTAAATTATAGCATTAGAATCAATTATTTTGTTAAAAAAAGTTGGAATCTATTCCGGATGCAAAATTGATTCTACTTGTCAAAGTCAATATCAATTTTGCTTTCTCTAAATGTGGAACCAGACATATACTTAATCTTGTTTTCTTATCCTAATATCCAGTAATAATGATCATAAAACTGACCTCACATTATTCAACAGATGACACATTTTTCACCACCCTATAGTATTATATAAAATGAAAGGAACAAACTTTATAAAACCACATTGTTAGAAACTTAGATCCACAAATTCCTATGAATCACGGACACTCCTTGGATTACGTGTGTCCCAATATCGGATATGCGTCGGTGTCCGACACTGACATGATACCTATGATTACATTGAATTGCGTCATTTTCTCAAATTATTATCGGTGTTGGCGTGTCGGTGTCAGTGTTGTGTCCAACGTATGTGTCTGTGCTTCATAGACAAATTCAAACCATACCAAGAAACTACCTGAAGTTAAGGAACTGTCCAAAGGCAAAAAGTGGCCAAAAGTAAAAAGGAGGAGGCCAATGAAAAGAAGAGACAGAAAAGAGTGAAATGAACTGAATTATCTTCAAGAAATGACCAGCATAAGCCATCATTTTGGTAGGGTCTCTTCCCTTACCACATAAGTCTACCCATGATTGAGGCCAATTCCATACATAATAGTAGAAAGGAAATTGTGATAACACTATAATAGCCAAAACAATTCCCATTGCACTATGCTAGAAAAAAAAATCTTTGTTTTTTGTTGATTGTGTTTCAATTATGGCATTTGCTTTTGATTTTGATCCTTCCTAGAAAAGAGGGTCACAGATCTTTAGTTCACTCTTAAACCACTGATTTATTGACAAAAGCATATAACATTAAATATGACATTTTTGTATTAAAAAAACATTGAAAATGATATTTTGACAGTATAATTGTCCCATACTACCATATAAATGAAACATTATTAGATTTTATGTAGCTTAATAGAATCATCAGAAGAGTTAACCAACTTTAATATAATTGCATTAATTAATGTAGATACTGTCAAAATGTCATTTTTAATATTTTTTATATAAAAATATCACTTTTGTTGTTATATGTTTTGTGCCCCTCTATTCTTTGAGGGATCAAAATCAAATGAAAATGCCATAATTGAAACACAGTAAAATTAAAAATAAAAACAATAATACATGTTAGTTTAACATAATATTCTTTTATTTCAAACATAATTGATATTTGTCATTAAAAACCAAATAACCAATGCACATCTAAATCTCAATTAATTGGATTGGATCATACTGAATTTTGTTTGGGAAGTACATCCAAGTCAAATTGAACCGCATACTATTCAAAATTTCAATTAATATGACTATTTGTCTCAAAATTGATCCAAACCGAGTCACATACTCCCATAATTCTAGGGACTATGACATGCAACTTCTAGGGTGGTTGGATGGAAGAGGATATAGATGTTATTTGATTATTTAGGAAACCATGGTAATTAGGATCTTTGTCAACCCTATAGCTCTACACAATGTATTTACACAAAAAACAGATTTTTAAGATCCACCATCGAGTTCCTTAAAATTTGCAACATCTCTTAATTGCTTTTCAATGGAGCTTGATGATGTGGCAAGTTTGATTTTTTATTTTATGAAACATCAATGATAGTTTACACAGAAAAGGAGTTCCTTAACACTTAAAATAATTTTCTTATATAATCTACTGAACTTGATTGCTTGTTTGAAACCACAGCCACATTTGGCCTAAACTCAAATCCACCAATAAGCTAACATACAGTGGATTCTGAATTTTCAGGTTCGAAGTGCCTCAGGACGCGAAAATGAAGAGGCAAACATGCATCCAAAGTCCAAACACATGCTTAATCAATTGAGTGGCTTGGCTCGAGTTGATGGATCTTCCTTCGACTCCACACGAATCATAAACACATATCCTAAAATCCACAGGAGAATGTACTGAAAAGGAACCCATGAAATGCAGGCAACAAGACTCATGATGCTGCCGACATACTGTGGATCGCTAATGACTCCGAAAGGGAATTCAGTTACCCAGGGAATAGTTTTTCCAAAGCGAACACCGTAGTACGTACCAGGTTCGCCAAGCAGCTGATAAACCCTGTCATTTGACAACATGATCATTATGATTAGCCAAATTTCAAAGCAATTCAGTTAAAAATTAAGGTTCAATGAGAATATATGAGCACATAGAAACACTTTTGAAGATACAATGATGGAGGATACTATAATTTCATCAAAAACACATAATTTCATCAACACACATCACAGTTTAATCAAAATGATGGTATTCATCTTGGTGATTCTTCATTTATTATTCTGGGAAAATTAATATGCAAAACATTACATCATTTATTTGGATACATAATTTGCAGAATGAACTGCAGGTAACAGTCTCTTGCTGGAATACTTCCCAAATTAAAACATACTAATATTTTGTTTTAGCTTTTGTAAAATCACATATAAAAGTTATGTTTTCTAGGGTGCTTTCTTGGTAAGATTGTTTGGCAGTAATATAGAAAGGAAAGGAGTAAGAGTTATTTTGGTCATTAAATGCGTCGGGCGCTAACCCTATAGTCCTTGAATTAACAAAAGTTATAAAAATATCTTCGAATGTATCTTCTGTTAGTTGGCTTGGTCCATCGTATTACTATTAGAAGATACACTCAATTATGTTTTTGTAATTATCAGTAGCAATGACTCATACACGTAAGAACCAAAATCAGTGTTCACTCAAAAAAAGAAAGTAAAAATGTTCCTTCTGCAGTTGTGATATTCTCTCGTCCAAAGGATCTTATTAAATTCATGTTGCTTTAAAACTGTAGCATTCTCTATCCAACACTGAGTCACCAAGAACACAGACACATCAACTCCACACCACAGAATAAGGATATCTTCTTCAAAATAAATTCTATCTCAAATCTAAGCATTATGAATTTACACCATTGCACCAATTGGTTTATCAAATTGAGACATTTATTTCACAAGCAATCGCGATCACAATGTCAGCAGCTTAATACAAAATCCTTTAAGATCTCAATTATACAGCAAAAAAACTAAACTAACCACAGCAAAGTGGGGAAAGTATCAAAAAGCTTCAAAACTATCATTTCATCGTCCAAATGAAAACAACAAACTTATGTGTTTGGTTCTACAGTGGTGAAAATTGATTTGGTTTAATTGATTTTAGTTAATACTAATAGTGAGTTTAAAGTAAAATGATATACTCCAAAAATTATTCATCAAGATATATTCCAGCAAGAGACTGTTACCTGCAGTTCATTCTGCAAATGATTAAAGTCTTTGGATATATTCACGTGACAGTGATTTGATCGATAAAATTGAGTGTAAAATATGCATTTAATCATTCTAGAGGCGAAATCAATTTGAATTGGGAACCCTAAACATAACAAAAATCAACTTAAAGTCTTTGGAAGTTAAAAATAAATTTAAACATGCACTTAACCTTCCTTTTCTAATCCTAATATCCAAAAATGATTATAAACTCACCTCGCATTATTCAACAAATAACACATTTTTCAAACCAAACAAACATAAAATTCCTCCATCTCAGCACTTTGTAATATCATAGAAAATGAAAGAAACATACTTTACATAACCCCATTATTTGCTACTCAATACTCACTCACCAAATCTCAGTGTTATGAATTTACATCATTGCACCAATTAGCATATCAAATTGAAACAATTATTTCACAAGCAATCACAATGTCAACATCTTAATACATGCACATGAAAGTGGATTGAACAATAATTGAGTAAAAAAAATCACTTTTGGAGACAAATGCTACAAATCTTAACCTCCACTTAGAATCAAATGTAGAGGAAAAATCAATCACATTGCATATTAAAATCAATTTTAAGTCTTCAAAAGCCAAAAGTGAATCCAAATATTTACTTAAGGCCCGTTTCGATTAACTTATTTTTTAGCTTATGAAAATAAATAAGCTTTTATGTATCATTCATAAGCTTGTCAAGATACTTTATGAAAAAACAACTTATGAAGATACAATTTCTGTTAGTGACAACTTATGAATTAACATAAAAGCTTATTTACTCACACAAGCTATTTTTCATAAGCTTAAAAATAAGTCAATCCAAACAGAGCCTAAATCTCCTTTTCTTATCCTAATATTCAATAGGGATTATAAAACTAACCTCACATTATTCATCAAACACATTTTTCAAACAAAAATCCTCCAATTCAGCACCATATAGCATTATATAATAATTAAATAAAAGGACTCAACTTTATAAAACCCCATTACAAGATCCACAAATTCAAACAAAACCCAGAAACCAAAAAGTAGAAAAAATGAAAAAGAAAGTTACCTGAAGTTAAGGAACTGCCCAAATGCAAAAAGGGGCCAGAAGTAAAAAGGAGGAGGCCAATGAAAAGAAGAGACTGAGAAAAGTGAAATGAACTGAATGAGCTTCAAGAAATGAGCAACATAAGCCATAATCTTTGAAGGGTCTCTTCCTTTACCGCAGAAATCAACCCATGATTGAGGCCAATTCCAAAGGTAATAGTAAAATGGAAATGGTGATAACACTCCAATAGCAGCAAAAATACCCATCAGATTCTTCTAAAAAAAATCTTTGCTTTTTTCTTCACAGAATCAATAGATCCTGTTTTTGCTTCAATTATGGGTTTGATTTTGGTTTTGATCCTTGCTGGAGAAGAGGGTCACAAATCTTACTCTTCACTTCAGCTCGCTCTTTGCAAGCTCGAATAGACATTGATCTACTGACACAAACATATAACATTAAAAAATTGAGTTCAGTCCCCGACTTTGCACCACGCTGTCACACAGGTCCGTGACTCAGGATTAAATACAAACAAGTCTCTGACTCTACACTTCCGTTATCACTTTAGTCTTTGCCGTTAAAAAAATCTGTTAAGTGATGATGGGACTAAAGTGAAAGTAAAAAAATGGTCACTTTGGTCCCTGAATCGAAAATAGTGTCGCTTTAGCCAAAAAAAATTGTTTTAAAATGAATGTCACTTTACATTTTCAATACAACTTTAATTTTTTCTCCCAACTTTACCATCAATAAATGCTTTAATTTTTCTCTCGCACAATTCTCAATGCAACTTTATTTTTGTCTTTTTCTTGAGCATTTTAGTAAAAGTGTCATGTCTAATGATTATTTCATTCAATTCCTTAATTTGTGTGAAATTGGCTAAAACGAAACTCATTTTGAAACGAAGAGAGTATAACATTAAAAATGGTACTGTGACTGTATAATTATCGTATACTACAAAATAATCATATACGGTTATGTTAAAAACTATAGTGTTATTGATTTGGATCTGGGAGTGTGTTATTCTTCAAGGTCTCAGTTGTTTTTTTTATGCAAACATTCGTAATAATAGTAGCAATTCAATTAGAAATTACATCATACGTATATACGTATTTGATGAGTTGTTTTATAACGGTATCAAAAATAAGTATTTTGAGTTATTGTATCCACGTGAACTCGTGCAATACTAAAGCCTTTCAACAATAAATATTGTTGAGTATGGAAAGTTTCATTTTGTGTGTATATATTAGTCTTTGAGTAGTGTTATATGTCCCGAGTTAAAACACAGCGAATTTATCCAGAAGAGTTTCTCACGTTAGATTAGTCCTAGACTGAAAAAACGGATCGTGGGATGCAAAAGTGGGACCTACCACAATAAATATTGTATGGGAATATAATAGTTCGGGATACATTTGCGTCAATTTTGCGCGCAATAAGAAGAATTTTCCTTAGTCTTTGTAGTTAAATAGGAAATGGGAGATGTCGGGATTAAGTTTCATTAATTAATTGTTTAATGTCCTTCATTGTTCAATTATATACTTATCCTATCTCAATTATACATTTACTTATTATTCATCGTACATTTTCATGTATGGCAAACAATGCGGGATCCAATATTTCTGTTAACTTATTATGTCTAAATTAGTTAATAAATACAATTAAATTAAGATCAAGAGTGGGGTGCGATTGTAATATAACCTAGTTTGTTGACTCGTAACTATCATCCACAAATGCTCCTAGCCATGTCCATCACATAGGTCTATGTCTAGCACTTCTTAAGTCAAAATATCGTTTTTGATTGCGCGTAAGGAAAAACATTAACTGCAAGAATAAAAACATCAATATATTGAAATAGAATTTTTAAATAACCAGTCATATAATGTATCTACATGCATAGCAACTACACCTAATCCCAACAATATAGAGGATTTAGGTAGATATAAACCTTACTATACAAGACCAACTAATCATTCTCCTTAACTTGATTTTATCTTTTTAATTTTATTTTATTTTATTTTTTCAAACTAAACGTATTGCCTACTGATCCCCTCCCAATTTACACATCCTAAAAACAATTTTTATTGTTTTGTTATAACCACACCATCTGTGTGGAGACAAAAACATTACTACACTTGCTATTTTGTTCAACACACCATCCAAAGTGATAGATTTTTCTTGAAAAATACTCGCATCCAAACCTGATGTAACTTGGTGCATAGGAAAGTCTTAAATGCAGACGATAATAGATGGTATGTGTTTTGCGACAACCGAGATGAAACATTGACTCACCTATTTTTAAATTGTGACGTGAAAGTGTGGTTAAAACTTTTTAGATGGATTGGTGTGGGGTTTATTACCCTCTCAAAATTCTTTTGAACAATTGGTTGCCTTACTTAGCGATGAACAAAAAAGCTCGTAAAGGTTTTTGGCTTATCTGGCATATAATTATTTGGCGGTCGACAAATGAGATAATTTTTAATAACAAGGTAAGAGATGTTGAAGAGATAGTTGATGAGATCAAAGTTTTATCTTGGCAATGATGCTTAAGCATATTAAAGTCATCCTCGTGTTTGTGTTTATGAATGATGTTGGATATTAGGAGATTTTTATTATTAGACAATGTCTTGCTCCTCTCTTGGTATTCTGTTTTGGAGACTGGTTGTGTTTCGGTTGTTTCGGCCGAAGTCTTTTCTGTTGTAGTTCTATGCAGCACTTGTATGTGTGTTGTTTCACTTTAAATTCTCTCTTTTCAATCACTTTCTCATCTATCTCTTGAGCTTGTCCCTCTCTCTTGAACTTATTTACTTAAAGTTTCTCTCTCGATCTTGTCTCTAAAATTTAGAGAGAGAAAGATACAAATTATGGAAGAAGGGAGAAGGAGAGAGTGAATAGAAGGAAAGGATCCAAATTCGTTGGCGTAAGTGTTTGGGCTTGTTAAGGTGATAGTTTTGTTGGTGTAGTAGAGGGTTGTTTCGGATCTTGCTAGTTGGTCTTGACTTGTTTGTAATTTGTTTGTTGTTCTAAATTTTGTCCCTCCATTGGACATTTTTTGTGTTTGTACAGTTCTATCAATGCATATATACTGGAAAAAAATGAAGTTGTTTTTCGAAAGGAAAAGTTCAAGTTTTTATGAATTGTAAAACATAGAAAGATCGTAAGGTGAAAGTTGGTAACACTTCAAAACATTCATGTTTTTTTTTGTCTCTTTTTCTTTTTTATTATATTTTTTTGCTATATAAAAAATTATGCTTGTAAGAAATTTTGTGGGACTTTTTATAATATTTTCAAAAAATGAAAATAAATAAGGGTCGACATGTTTAGCCCACAACCTGTATGGGGCCGAACTCGGATAATAATTTCAAAGCTCGTATTTAGATATGGATTTTTGCCTAATTTGATAAAACCTCAAGCCCGCTAGAGTTAATCCTAAACAAGTCGAGTTGTCTGCTTTGACACCTCTAATTATGATAAACAATAGATTAGTGGAACCTTCCTTAAAAAAAAAAACAAGATTAGTGGAACCTATGTTAATAAGTGGATTTCACTATTGAGTCATACTGATTTTTAGTTGTTTCTATCTTTCATAAATTGACGATAAATAGAAGTGGATAAATATAGCAAATTCTAACTTTTATTTTAAGTACATTTTTTGTATTAGCATTTTGGGTTGGATAATTTTTAAATTATTATTTTGTTTGCTAAAAATTAACGAGTTACAATTTTTGTTGTTTCCCTTTGAGTTTTTTAAATTGCACTTTTGACATTTCAACTTTCACTAACCGACGATTTTGACCTCTAAATTTTTAAAATAACAGTTTTGATCCCCCAACTTAGTCCATTTTGTAAAACTGACATCCTCCTTGATTTTATTCAAATCAACACATACGTGGACTCCTAATTTAATGGCTCAAATGTCACATGTGTAATTTATTATTTTGCTAAATTTCACTTTTCGGCCCAAAACTTACACAATTCGAGGATTTTGGTCCACAATATCGCGTTTGGCAGGTTAAAATTAATGATGATGTCAATATTGCAAATAGGGTTAAGTTAAGGGGCCAAAAGTACTATTTTTAAAGTTGGGAGGCTAAAATTGTCGGTTTGTGAAATTTGGGGGGGTCAGGTGCAATTTATTCAAAAAAATTAATAATCTATAAATATGTTGAAATGCCTTAAAATATTTTCTTGGGTCATTCTGCCATTTTGTGTCGAAATGTAGGATTTTGCGTCCAAGCGCAATCGATTTGATGGAGGCATATTTTGGGGTTGTTGTTTTGCGCTCAAGCGCAAATCTATGGCTTGGTTATAAAAAGAAAGTTTCAACACAATTTTAATCGTGGAAAAAGGCAAACCTAGAGAGATCAAAAGAGGTAACATTTAATCCTTTAAAAAAGGTAACATTTAATTAATCAATAGGTTAAATGTTGAGGATTTTAGGGTTTGATAGTACCACTCAAACATCTTGGGTGTGAAGTCATTGAGTCTCTTGGTCACGTGAAAAGATTCAAGAAAAAGATACTGACCCCCCTAATTTACACATCCTAAAAACAATTTATATTGTTTTGTTATAACCACACCATCTGTGTGGAGACGAAAACATTACTACTTGACGATGATATAATACACTTGCTATTTTGTTCAACACACCATCCAAAGTGATAAAAAAAAATCTTGAAAAATACTCGCATCCAAACCCGATGTAACTTGGTGCATAGGAAAGTCTTAAATGCAGACGATAATAGATGGTGTGTATTTTGCGACAACCGAGATGAAACATTGACTCACCTATTTTTAAATTGTGAAGTTATGTCACAAAGTGTGGTTAAAACTTTTTAGATGTATTGGTTAAAACTTTTTAACAATTGGTTGCCTTACTTAGCGATGAACAAAAAAGCTCATAAAGGTTTTTGGCTTATTTGGTGGTCGACGAATGAGATAATTTTTAATAACAAGGTATGAATTGTTGAAGAGATAGTTGATGAGATCAAAGTTTTGTCTTGGCAATGATGCTTAAGCATATTAAAGTCATCCCCGTGTTTGTTTTATGAATGATATTGATATGAAGAGATAGTTGATGAGATTTAAAACAATTTAGTGAACTTGCGAAATTTAGTCATCAATATAGAAGATGAAATATGTATCAGCATCGCTCCATTGCCATGCGTAAGTAGGTCTTAGAGTGTGATTTTATAAGAGAATATCCATAACACTCCTAGTTAAAGAGTCAAAGTGAATCTTAACTTATTATTTAATAGTTATGAAAAATGCATTTAATGATAAAATTGGCTGTATTTATGTAAATATGTACTTGACCTATTTGATCTTTTCACTCATGTTAAAAAAGACTTAAATACCTATTTGATTCCTTAACTTATTTTAAAAGTTCAACTTGGTCTCTTAACTTTTAAATCGATCAATTTGGCCCCTTAAAGCTTCAAAATATTAAATATAATACACCGATAAACATTAAAGCTTTATTGAAACATAGTGTTTTAATCCGGCTAGGCATTTTAGACCAGAACATATGAAGATCAGGTTGGGAAAACGGGCATACATGTAGAAATCTTAAAATTCAATGTCCAACCCAAATTAGAGCAGGTTTGATTGTGTTTTGTGATCGATCATGAATATTGAATATGCTCAACCCAAATACTACAACTTTGTTCGGATTACGGTTTGGTTTGATTTTGCCTTAACCGCTAAACACCCCTAGTTTTTTCTTTTGTTAATACGATAATCATATATAATAAAGGGAGTAATATATAACAAATATCTTAGATTCAATTACAAACCACTATTTTTCCACACTTGATAAAATAAAATCACTTAATAATTGAAAACAAAATACAAATTTCTCCATAACAAAATATAAGCAAAAATGAGTTAAAAGAAAGTTGTTGTATTTTGTCCAATTT
>Ga0099826_10001157_pt1 | contig 15174 bp, 6 predicted proteins | sample Mtrugardesep15_FD_76830 | JGI IMG/M metagenome (GOLD analysis project Ga0099826, IMG submission 76830) | Root nodule microbial communities of legume samples collected from California, USA - M. trunc garden sep15 | ecosystem: Host-associated > Plants > Roots > Nodule | place: USA: California... | reverse complement strand
GAAGGATGCATGAATCATGATTTGATGCAATAACAATATAACGCAATTATCTTCCATTTTTGACACGTTTATCTGAGATCTAACGATTAAAATTACTCAATAATAAGAGATTAGTTCAAAACAATCTAGATTGTTATGGGATTAGACACCACCCTAGAGATAAAAACTGTGACATAGTGATTTCAGCAAAAGTAACTCTTGCATAGGTACAATACCAAATAAATTTTATTTTGACACATACATATAAATAATAAAATTTAAATGAAAAATAATCTAGTAACACCATTTACTATTATTTCTCTTTAAAATTTTATCTTTTATATATGTATGTCTAAATAAGATTTACTTGAGGCTGTGATTATGCAAGTGTTCGTCATCTCTATCAAATTTAAATCCAAATCCAAATCCAAATCCAATACTCCAAACCAAACTTTTGAAATGTAAAGGGATTGTGGCTGTCTGAATAAAGTAACGAAATAATGTAACTTTGGTGTTGCTCCATTCGGATATGATTAAGCTAAGCTATGATATTGAGTATGCACATGGGGTTATACTATTACAGGAAATTCAATTCCTTGTTCCCATAGCAGTGTCTTGTCACTTCAGGAAAATATAGTAAATTGGTCATTACTCCACAATGAAAATTCAGAGAATTTTGTTGCGTGTTATTTAAGATTCTGAGTGAATAAACAATCACAATGTTTATTAATGGATAATATGGTAGTTATTTTGATATTTGAATGTGAAATGAATAGTAATGATAATATTTTAATGTATCAAAATTTTAAAATAATTTTTTATTATGATTTAATTAAAATAGTTTTTCTTGTTAAAAAGTTTTGTTAATATTTTTATATAAGCCATTTAATATATTTAGTTAGTGACACATTAATCCATATAAATATTTATTTATTGTCATATTAATTTTTACATAAAAAAAGTTATTCTTAACATTGAACTATTTTAATATCAATGACTATTTTGATTTACAAATTGTACAATCGAATACTATTTTGAAATTTCAATAAATTAAAAGAGTATCGTGGTTAGTCGTTACACATGATCAAAATTATTATCCACTCCGACTTATTAATTAATGTTTTCTTTATACTTTTACACAAGTTACCTTCACTCTCACGAGACACTACAAAAACCTTAGTATTTTGTTGTTGTTCTATTCTCCTCCAACCGTTCCTGTTTTCTTGTATGTGCTCTTTCTTTTTCTTCTTTTCTGCTCGAAGTCAATAATTTGTTTAACATAGTTTATATATGTTTTTTGTGGAGATTTTTGTTTCACTTTGTAACAACAAAAGAAAGAGTACATTTTTTCTTCTCTTTTTTAATTTGTTTGATATTATGGTTAATCTCATTGTCTAATAATAATGACGATGATAGTAATAGTAGTAGTAATACTAATAATAAACAAATAAGAGTTATTTTATGCTGCTTTCTTTGTAGTGTAGTTACAAAAAAAAAATTGTTTTTACTTTTGTTTTGTGAAAAGGATCTTATTAATTACTGTCTCTTGTTGTGTTTGTGTGTACACATGTAGGCTAATATGAGCAGTATGGATTCCAATGGTAACTTAGCTAATAAGAGAAAGGCTTCAGAAATGGATGAAGTTATTGAGAATGAGGATGGTATTGTTTATGTTGAGTTTGGAATCAGGGGTCAGGTATGTATATATGCATCACTCTTTTTCATTGCTTCAAATTTGTCTACCAATGTGCTTCTCTTCATTAAAATGTAGGATGGGAATGAGGTGCATTTCAAAGTGAATCAGGACAAGTTCTTGATAACAGCATTCAAACAGTACTGTAAAAAGTTGAAATTGCAATATGCAACCATCAACTTTCTACTTGAGGAGAAACCTATTCAAGGAAATCGTCAAACACCAAAGATGGTTAGTTTCTTGTGCCTTTCTCACATTTTCTTTCATTTCTTTTCTATAAAAAACCCAATGTTGGAAATAGCTAAAATGTTTATTTAGTCTCTTAAATCATGTCTATTTTCTTTTTAAATTTAACCTCACAATTTTGTAAATTGTTTGATCCTTACAATTTTGATGACCAAAATATGTGTTTAGTCTAACTTTTTATTAACTTCACTTCTTATATATAGTAAATGTTTAACTAAACATATTCCGTAAAGAGTTATGCTATATACCACGATCAAAATTGCCTACGAAAACTAAGAATGTACATGTGATCTTTAATTTGGTACTTAGTGGAATACAAAGAGGGTAGTGGTTGTAAACAGTTTTGGATTTAACAAACGTCCGTGGATTTCGTGGAATGACATTTCGTTGAAAGAAGCATTTTCCTTCCATAAAAGCTCTAAAAATATCAAGTAGTTTATGCATTTTTGTGTGTTTATTCTCTGATTCTTAACGTAAAGGAATTGTAGTAATTTGAAGTTTGGCCTGTAAGTAAAATCTTACTTAGAATTGTTCAAAAAAAAAGCTAACTCTAAAAATTGCAATATAACTTATTTTTGTTTGAGAAAGCTTGTTTGTGTTTATCTTATGTGTATCAATCATAAGATATTGGATTATGTCGTTTTCGCATATATTTCTCTTAGGTTTCATTACAATTTTTGAGTTTCTTAAAATGAGAATAAATTTTTATTACAATGAAAATTAAATCCTAGCCTCCTATTGTCCTTTATTTCTTCTACATTTTTTTTTTTTTACAACCATCCCTTCTATTTCCTTCAAACTCGCAAACAAAGCTTAATCGTTCCTTTTTAGATAGTCATGAAACAATATTTTTTTATAGAGTCTAGGAGTAATTTTTATATCGTTATACTAAGCACTATTTTACTTTTAAGTTTCTTATCCTAATTCAACTAACCTTTTTTCTGTTTTTCATATTAACGTTTCTTCAGCTGAATTTGAAAAATGGAGACACGATTGATGCCTTTAAACACCAATCAGGAGGTGGTGTTGTAGCTATGTCAGCTGGAGGAATGAATGGTTTAGTAAATAAGCTTTATTAGTATGAATTGTTGATTTGTTTGACTATTTGTATTTGTGGTGCATGATGATCACAAAAGTAGAAAACTCACATATGTCCTTGACTATAATGACTATAACCTTAATTTTGGGGAACACCAGAAATGAGCATGCATGGATATTGTGAGAATATGAACTCAAATCTTTAACGTTCTCACATTTATCGGAAGTTGAATTTGAACCCCAATTTTCCTAATTACATTGATTATGATTGATCGTTTGTATTAAAAACCTTTACAAAAAAATAAATAATGATAAGTAATGGTTAATTTTATTATTATATTTTTTTTGCTAGTTACAAGAAAATATGCACTGATCATAGATATTTCCTTTCAAATAATATTACGTGCAAAAATTTGATAGTAATTCGAGAATTTTTTTTTGACAAACGTGGTACTTACTAATTTTTCCATATATTTTGATATAAATTTAACAAAGAAAACTGACAAGAATTTACTATGAGAAATATTTGAACAACCACTTTAGTACCATTTTTAGATAACTTTTTCTCTCATACTCACATTATATTTTTATTCTTTTTTTTTTCTTTTTCTTTCTTTCTTTCTATTGTTTTTAACCAATGAAAAGGGAGAACAACAAAGTTGTCATAAAAGTTGTTTCAAATGGGTTATACAAATAACATTATTCATTTACCAATTGTAATTAGTATTGATTGTTGAATGAGAAATTATATTTGTACAATTACTTTTAGAGAACTTTTGAAACAACTCTCTTTCATACTCATATGTGCTTTTTTTTTTCTTCTTCTTTCTCTCTCTCTATTTTTTTTAACCAATAAGAAGAGAAAAATTGTTGTCACAAAAGTTGTTCATTATCAATTGTACAAATATCACTTCTCTTGTTGAATCTCTTGCTCGCATATGTGATGTGACTAAGGCTCAAGTTTGAAATTTTACAATGTGTATAAATTCTACTTGTATATGGTCAATGGAGTTGGTGTTTCTCTTTGAGTTTGCATGAGCGTGAAAATTGCACCTATGGTGTTAGACTAAAGGCTTTGATTTATTTTTTCTTTCAATTAAGTCTAACTTTGCTTACAAAGTTGCTATTTATAACTCGATTACATTGTTGACGTGTGCAACAATGCTGAGGTGGCAAGCCTTAATCAATAAATTATATATTTATTAAAGCATCGTCTTCAAACCTAGAAAGCTCATATTTCTAATCAATTTTTTATGTTGGTATTTTCAAACATAAACCAATTTTCATACAACTCACACATAACTAAAATTAATTTCTTAAATTTAATTATATCAAAATCAATTCTCGTTATTGAACAAAACACACTATTATATTTTTAAGATCTTGTATCGCTCAAATAAGACATCTATATTAAAAAAGAAATTATATTAATACAACTCTTTTCTGATAACTTTTTAAATAATTGTATATATCTCATACTCACAATGTTTTTTTTATTCTATCTTTTTCATTCTCTATTGTTTTTATTCCAAACTAGAAAAAGGAGAAAAAAAATTGTTTTAAAAGTTGTTATAAAATGATTTTTCGGTTAAAATGGAACGGGTGATATATATACATAACTGATATATTACATGTTTGGTTTCTCGATTAGAGCATGCTGACACACATTTTATCCATTCAAACGTGGTTTACTTTGTAATATAGATGTTTGGCGTTTAAAGGAATGAAATCAATTTTACACTTTAAAATTGATTCCATCATAAGCAACATTTTTGTAGCTTTTACCGTGGGTCAAAGCGACTCTACATTTTTAATGTCGACTTACATTGAATATTATTCAATTGTTCTTTATTCTTTGAGAACTTCTACACTACATTGTTAAATTAAGGTGTATCAGTACTTTTATTTTAAAAATCTATAAATTAATTAATTATCATTTTTATGAAATAAAGAACTATTTGTTAATATTTAAATTTTAGAAAATATCAAAAATCATTTTATTGTTTATAAAAATCATACTAAATTTTTTAACATATTATTATAAAAACTAATCAAAATTCTCTATTATATAAAAATTTAGAAAAATTAAATTTTATTTCGTCAATGTATTTTTTTTAAATAAAATTTAGTTATTACAACAACAAAGTACATGCAGTAGAAAACTTTTGGACCGAAGGGAGTTAAGTACTCTGTACACTACCTAGAATTATTTTGGTCTGACTCCATTTGTGACCTAAGCACGTGAGGTCATACTATTACAGGGAAATGGATTCCCTAAATCAAACTCAGTACTACCTTGTCACTTTTCAGGAATAAATAACTCATTTCAGAATCAGAAAATATAATTGCACATTTACGTCACTTTACTTTGAAGACACCACAACACAAGAGCCCTTGCTCTTTCTCCTTCTTTTTCTTGTATGCATCTTACTATATTTTTCTCTTCCTTTTTCATACTAGTTTACTTATTCAAGATCCAAAACCTTTTTTATTAAATGTTGTGTTCCTTTATATTCTTTGACCCACTATTTTGTGCTGTCCCCTTTTGAAATCAATGTATTTTTGTGTATGTTGTTTTTCTGGGCAGTTTTAATATGATGCTTGAATATTTTCTTGTCTTTTAGTCCATTTGCTGTTAATGAAATTCTGAAATAAATGTATTGAATGAAAACAAAAGGTTTTTTTTAATGTTGTTTTCTTTTAGTGAAGTTGAGCAAAAATAGTTGTTTTATCCTTGTGTTTGTGTGTACATGCAGATTAAGTTTAGCAATATGACTTTCAATGGTAAGAGAAAGGCCTCAGAAACAGATGAAGTTTCTGGTGATGATACTGTTCGTATCAACTTCTCAATTAGGGCTCAGGTATGTATTACTCTTTTCCGTAACTTCTATTTTCCTTGATAAATTTTTTCCTTCTAAAAGAAGATTCAATTGTTCAGTTCATGTTCTTATTTACTTATTTTACCTGCCAATGTTACATGTAAAATTAAACAGAATTTTCCAAGCATCCAGTGAGTAAAATATAATTTAATTTCTGTTCTCATAAGTTTATCTGCTTAAATGAGTAGGGTTTTTATTTTCTTTCATTTTCAATTTTTTCGTTGAGATATTGCTCAAAGAAGAGCAGAACAAGGTTAATGTTTTTTTTTTTGGTGGTGTGGACAAGGTTAATGTGTGATGTCATTAACTAACTAATTATATAAAAATTTGTCAAAAAACCCAAGTTAAAACAATTTATCAAAGAATTATCTAGTAAACAAAACCGTTTCCTTGTATACGCCGTTTGACATTGTTGAGTCAAGATTGTATGTGTTTATCTCTCTCCAAATTGTGTACTTCCATTTATTTTATCAAATGGAGAGGATCCTAACCCGACATTGTTATCAAAGTTTTTTTTTTAAACGAAAACAAACTTATCTCATCATTAACAATAGCAGAAACAATAGAGCCGGTTAACAACTAAAATATCGGAGAATAAGCCGTAATTCATAAATGTAACCTCTCTTGCTAACTCATGGGCTACTACATTCGTGTCCTTCCTAGTAAACTCTACCAAAGTACTACTGAAGAGTTTGAACATAAATTATGCACTAAAGCAATACCGTCTCTAACTATGAAACCAAACGAAGTAAAAATTCCGTAGTCGGCTTACTAAAAAATCTACCACAACTTTAACATATAACGAAGAATTCATATTTCCTTTATTATATCATACACCCTTTGGTCACTATTATATTTGTTAGCATGTTTTGGCATGATACCTCTTTTGATTCCTTAAAGAATGTGATAAATATTTGTTCGCATTTTCTTTATTTTATAGACTTAATAATCTTTTTCTTTGGCTAAATCACAACGTTGTCCATTATTTTTACTTTGCTCCTATTTTCTCTCCAAAACCAGTTTTTCAGCCTTAGGTTCGAGCAATTTATGAGACCATAAATTTGTCTAGTAGTTATCCATGTGCTATCTTTTAATTTATGTCAAGTGTGTCTGTACAGCTCTAACTTTTTTTTTTGTGTACCGTTGGGGTTTTTCTCTTCATTCAAATATAGGATGGGAGTAGGGTATTCTTCAAAGTGAACCCGGACAGATACTTTAAGATACCATTTAGGAAATATTGTCAACAGTCTAACTTAGAATATGAGACTGTCACCTTTTTGCTTGAAGGCAAACGTATTAACGGGAATCGTCAAACACCAAGAATGGTTAGTTTCTTTCATATCTTCTGCTTTTTTACCTTTCTCTCATAGTTTCCTTCATTTCTATAAGTAAAACAATGCTACCCCTGAAACAAGAAACAATGTTGTAAATAACTATTAAATTAATTACTTCCCTGTGTGTGGTTTCGTTCACTTCTATACTAGCATGGACACATGTGCTAATGATGGGTCAGAAATTTGTATACAGAACATAAACATTTATTTTCTTAAAATTGTAAGGATTTGTAAAATTAGTCTATCAAATTTGTGAAATATATTCAGTCTTTTAACCTCTGACAATATCATTCGATTTAGTCCATTTTTCATATTTAACACCACAATTTAAAGGTTTTATGATGGTATTGATGCATAAAGAAAAAAAGACTATTTGAGTCAATGTACAAGTTTTTCGTTGTTTTGATGGATGGACTAAAAGTTCATTTATTACAGATTAAAACGAAAGTGATTGATACACGTAAGTAATTTGGACATTAAGAAAAACATAAATTAGTTGAAAAAGCATTCAATTTGAAAAACTATATATGTCAAAATAGTTTTTCTTAACACGGTTGAAAATCATTTACACCATTAATCATGTTTATTTCTCTTTTCCATTAAAAATGATTTTCTTTAAAAGATAAAAATAAAACTTTATTTTTGGCATAAAAATTAATTTTAAAATAAACTTACACAAACATAATTAAAACAGGCCCTACTTGATTAATGTTATATAATGTAAAGGGGCTAATTCATACCCTTACATTATCGACGATGTAAATTCTCTTGTACTCAATAGTTTGTTCTTAATAGTGATAGTGATTACTAGAACTGGACCAATTAACCAGGCCCGTTAAGGGTTTGTTTGGTTGGGGGAAGCGGAGGGGAGGAGATATTTAAATTAGATTTGTTTAGTTCTATCTCTAAGAACGGTAAAGCAAAATCTCTCATACACCATTTTTTTGCTTCCCTCCGATTTGGGGTGATTTCGTAGGTCAAGGGGGGAAAGATGCACTATTATAATTATATTTATGTTATAATTACCCTTATTTATCTATAAATAAATCTTAATATTATCCCTTAATTTCCAAAAATCATACTACCCCCATGCACATTAACCCTCTCTTTGATCTGGTGTGAACTTGGCATGACCCTCAGAGAATTAGAGCCCACCTTTGGAAGTTATGTCATGGTCGTCTTCTTACTAATTATGAAAGACATAGGAGAAACATGACTAATGATGTCTCTTGCATTCATTGTAGAGATTAAGATGAAACAATCATGCATCTTCTTTTTGATTGTGAGCCGATTAGGGAGTTCAAGGATTCCTTTATTGATCAAAAGCGTTCAGCAAAGTTCTTCAGTTTTGGTCTTTGAATGGCAATACCCTGGATATTGGTGGTACCAATTTGAATTGGCCAACCTTTTCTGTGATGATGGTTTGGGCTCTTTGGAAAAACCAAATTGCTTACTTTTGATGGCAAATAAGATCTTGATACAAATCTTTGCAATATGGTGGACAGTTTTGTACATGTAATTGATACAACTCTACTATTAGCTCCAATTCTTACTTGAAGCTCGCTAGAAGCTTTCCTATACATTACCTTCTTGTTGAAGTAGATTGCTCATTTGTTGTTAGCCTAGTAAAAAAGGGTACCACTCACGCCCAATGAGATTTTGTCATTTTTATTAGATCTCTTTTGTTTCTTCACATCCTTATAAATGTTGTTGCATGTTTAGAAGTAATTTTTATGTAATGTTCCTCATTTTGATTCTGTTTTTCATGAACTTCAGCTCAAATTGAAAAATGGTGCAGAGATCGATGTCATGAAACAGCAAACAGGAGGTGGTGATGAAGCTCTGTAAGCTGGAGGAAATTAATTGGTTTAGTAGTGAGCTTAATACGATCTGTGAATTTGTTTGTTCGACTATTATTGTGGTACTTGATCACAAAAGTAGGTACATGCCCGTGAGTATAACTTTATCTTACAATAACATCTAACACAAACATATTGACTTAGTACGAATTTAAAACTATTGCACTTATTAACTACGCCTGCACATTGGTTGTTGGATTTAAATCCATATTTTCGTCTGGTATAATATAATGCTGCTAATATTGGGTTCGCTGGAAAGGAATATTTGTTTACAATGTGGTGAACCACAATTGAACATTTTCATGAAAGATTGTCTCCAAAACGATTACAAGATGAGAGGTGTTATGCCAAAAACACAATAATCTACATCTAAATGGTGTTGCACCGTGCAGCTGGTAGAATTAGAACGTTCTATACACTCTTATCACCTTAGATTAACTTAGAAATACCATATCCTCTATTTCTTGCAGTCTTGATTATATAGAGGGAATCTGGACAATATTTATGCTCAATCAGGTTATAAGTGGTTGGTTCACATTTCTTTATTTGAACTCTTTGATACAATTGGAAAATGGTAATTATTGGTGTGATTTTAATTATCATATTTTTTTGGCTATCCATCCTTTTTATTTATTTAGAAAATCAGTTATTTAACAAGAATGCTGTGGGAAGGACCATTTTAATGATGTAGAAAGAGATTTTATACATGTATTATGTATGGTTTGGCGAGAAACTTCTTTTTCTTACCATAATGATATCGTAGTTTAACAATGACTATAATTTTCGTTGGGCTAACACGTGGAGCACACAAGGGGAATTCTTTCCTCTCAATTAAATTTTGTCTACACATAAGAATTAGAAATTGAACCTTTGACCACTTTTTTTATTTTGGTAAAATGAGAGAAGAAAAAAAAAAAGCAACAAAAGGAAAACAAAACAAACTAAGTCCTTAAAAAGGACACATCCACAATATCAACCAAAAGTGGCAATGATAAAGAAGGGAGGGGCTCCTCCAATACAAATCAAAGAGTCTAAGCTATTAGCTTCCGTTTTCGTCAAGATATCCGCATATGTATTTCCTTCATGATAAGTATGATGAACTTTGAAGATTCAATATTTTATTTTCACTCATGGTAACAAGTTGAACAACATGGAGAGAGTTAAAAAGCAGATAATCTTTCGTTTCCAGACATTCTCTGCAATCGTTGTCTTCTACCCTCCCATGAAATATGTATCTCTGCAGGAACTCATGCACTTATATGTGAATCATCAATTGCACTAATGCAACCCTGTAATGCCCAACCCATATAAAAAGAAATTAAACAAAAACATATGGACAAGTAAACACGACTCCAATAAAAGTAGTCACCTGCTATATGTTATTACAAAAATTAAGATTTTTTTTTTCTTCATATGAAGTAAACGAAAACAATTTGTTCCAAATCCATTTAATAATTCAACAACAAATTCACGACTTAGAAGTTAGAACCTGAGCTTTAATAATGTGTTTCCAAACATAGTCATAAATCATATTATCAAAGAGAACAACATAATTTTGCAACTAGACTCTTTGACACACAGAAAAAGAAGAGAGAACATATGAAAATTCACCATCACTTGCATCATAAGTGGAATCGCCGCTTTATCAATGTCAGTATTAGTTATAACATATCATACAATCTCATAACAAAACTTTAAAAACAAGATATTCAATGAAAGTGAACTAAAAAGTTTAATAACATCACTATAAACAACACGTTAAAAAACATACAATTGTTCACCAGATAGCTTAGAAAGAATATGACCATTAAAAAAAGTGTCTCATCACTATGACCACGAATAAAAGTAAAGTTTTATCCTTAAAGTCTAAATAGCCATCCACGTCTTCTATCAGGAGACATGGCGATAAACATTTCCCTCCAATCAGGATCCTTAAACTTTTCCAAGGCTTTCCCATAGATGTCATCTGAAATATCTCCTATCTCTTCAAGAGCAACCACACACTTAAGAGAACAATTTGTTACATGTGAAGAACTAGCCTCCACAATCTTACCCCATGCCTGAGCCCATGCTGCAATTGCATCTCCCATCTGACATGATGTAGACTCTTTCTTGGATGTACAATCTTTTACCTGAAATTTTTGCTTCCCTCTGCATGTGATGCACTCCACTTCTTGTATAGCATTGTCTGAACTATCATTATCAACACATACATAATTCGCACTCCTGGTGTTAAAGTATTGATTATCAAGCTCATTTCCTTTATTGATATTTGGTTGGCCTTGGGCAATTGAATGATGAAGTACTTCAGTTTCATTATATTTGTTGAATAACGATGTAATTATTATAACAACGATTAACAATAGATTCCTATCAATATCAGCAGTGTACTAGAATGGGCATACACTCACCTCGTTCCTCTGCAATATGTAGTATTTAACAACAATGTTTGTAGATAGTTACTTACACTATCTTAACTTCCAGCTAAGACATTACATTAGATAGTATTTGACTATTTGTACTTGTATCTCCTATCAATAAATAAATCTTCGTTTGCTTATAAAAAAACATTACAATATTAGAAAGCAAGTGGAAAAAAGGGGCACCATGCAGTTGAAGGACACATGAAGGTTTTATTACAGATGCCTCTTTCATCATTCTTGGAACAATTTCCACTTGAGTACATTGTAGACAAGGGTTCTTGCAATAATCTAATATGCTGTCTCATTCTCAAATATCACAAAATGGAAATTTCCACATGACAACAAGTGGCACCCAAAAATAATGTAATAGAAACTCAAGGGGGATCCATCAAAATGCAATGTTAGGAATGAATGTTACCTTTTCAGGTATGGGAGGTGGTCTCAAACCTGGTTTAAATTTCTTTCTTAACTTTGCAGCTTCATTACGTGACTTGGCAGCCGCTTTCTTTAACATGGCATTTTCCATTATACGGAGTAATGGTTCATAACCAAATGGTATCAGTTTTATTTCCAATGACTTCAAGTCACACAAAGAAGGGAACTTAACCTCCAATAAATCAGGAACTAAGGAGAGAACCTAAGCAATTAGAAAAGAGGGTGAATTAGGATAATTTTTATGAAGTCATTTTAATATTAAGAAAGTTTACAAAAATAAATATAAAAAACATCTTGAGAAGAAAGTAGAAAACAAAGATTGGAAACATGTCATGGTACCTGAAGAGTAATTGAAGTGGTTGTCAATGATTCTACATTGGTAAGGTCTCGCAACCAGGTAAATAGAACCAAAGCACGCTTCTCCGTCGCTAAACAATCTGGTAGATCAATATTTACTTGTTTAACAGAAGAAAGACCGCTCCCACTTATTTTCTGGTCAAGACTTTTGGGAAAAGTAAATGTACAAAGATTTGGAGTTGAAAGCTCGATTTTGGCAAAGTTAGATGTAGTTGAATAATAATGCAAAGCTAAATTGACAAGCGTCTCGCTTGAGATGATGAGGGTTTGAGCATCCTTTAACATCTTACAATTACAAATGACCAAACTATTCAACTTGGTAAAGACGGAAAAGGGCTCAACACGACCGTTATCATCACCACAAAAGACAAAATTAGTTAGATACAAGCTGGTTAACAAAGGTAAATTCAAAGATTTTGGAAATAATGTTTCATAACTACGCCGTCTATGGTTAACCGAAAGCTTAAGAGACGTAAGAGCCTGACATTTAGAAACACAATTCATAATGAGATAACTGTCATCAGTGACAGAGATTCCTAGATGGTGGATGTGGGTATTATAGGAAGAAGCGAAGACTCGATAGTGCCTGAACGTTCAATATCTAGAGAATGCAGTGCAGCTGAGGTATGACGAAGAGACAAAAAGTTAGACACGAATATGGCAAATTTCTTTATAGTGGAAAATGTTGAAGAATGCAATATAAGTGTAGGAATTCGTTTCCATCGTTTGGACAAAACGCAAGTTTGAACGGCGTATTTGGAATTTAATAATAATGACAAAATGTGAAGTAAAACGCAATCATCCTGTCTTGATTATCGTCGTTATCACGCCTTGCAAGGAATCATGACCTTGTCTGCTGAATTAGACATTATTATTCAGATAACAAGTACCTACAAATAAAAACAATGTGGAATTATATTCTGCAAAATAACGGAACAATAAGTCAAGTGAAATTCACAAAAACCTCGCGATTTAAAATAAAATAATTTATGAAAACGATTCAGTAAGTGTTATTGAGTCTCATGCAAAATAAGAATATTTAAAAATTGGAGTAAATATCTGTTTGCAAGAGGAGAGGTGGATTCGAAACGGATCGCAACACATCTCGGGTTCGTTTTGTCTGATTTGGTGCGATGTTTGGGGAACAAAGGGATTTAATTTTCATTTTTATTTTTTTTACGTTTATTGAATATTTCTTTTTGATATTTTAAAAGTATTATTATTAGACAATGATATTTATACAACTTTTATCACAACCTTTTATTTTTATTGATAAAAAACAATTGTCTAAAAATATCATATGAATACGAGAGAATGTACAAATATCATTTCTTTTATTATTATATTAAATTATCTTTTTTATTTAGACCATGACTATCTTCTTTTTCTTTTTTTCACAAGAGAAACCATGACTATCTTTACAAGTATATTATACATCAATGTCGTTTTTTTTATCGTATATTTAATTGATGTCATGTCTTAAAATTTTAAACATTCCTCGTATCCATTTAATCGTGTTGCATTGTATTCGTGTCCGAACTACATATCTAAGCTTCATAGCTTATATGGCAATTTGCTAGTTCAGTTTTGGAGGTTGACAATTTGCTTTTTTTTGTTTGTTACAAGGCTAAAAAGAACAGAAAAACAAAACAGACAAAAAGAAAAGAGGCTAATGCCGTAAGAAGAGAACTCCTAATTTATCTGTCCTAGGCAGAGGCAGCAAGTCCTCTAGAGGAGAAGAGTGGAGAGACAACCTGACATCATTCGAGGCTCCAAGTTTGGCCATAAAATCCGCACACTGATTGCCCTCTCTGAACGAATGATAAAGGTAGAAATTACGGGAACTCATGATGTCTTTGATGTTTTGGATAAGAACAACATAGACATGAAACTAATTTAAATCATCTTTGATGAGGTTGACAACAAGGAGGGAATCTGAATAGCAAGCCAATTCCTCACAATTGAAGCTAATCGCCAACCTTAAACCTTGATAGAGAGTTGTGAGCTCCGCAAACATAATGTCTTGTGAGTGATTGATGGATCCCGAATAACCTGTTATGTATGTTCCTGATTGACAGTTTGCTTTGAATATGTGATTAAGTTGTTTGACTTATAAGATATTCAATTGAATCCTCTTTAGTTTCTTGTTCCTTTTGTTCACCTTCATTTTCATTTACTCAAACCACGTCGTCTAATACTAATATCGTAACCTCGCTCCCACGTCTCTTGTTTGTCCAAATAGGTTTATCAATTTTTAAGGTGAACGGTTCATTAAGAATCTTGTAAAAAAGTTGTAATTTGGTTTGAGCTAAAAAAAGGCATTAACAAATGGTGGATTCTAGGGTGAGGGTCATGTTAAATCCCTCACTGGTGGACCATTGTTTAAAACCATTAGATTAATCAAATTCATACATTTTATTATAAACTCACTACACTGAATCATAAATCTCCTCTCTCAAAGCTCTAGAACACCAGCAAAACCTTTAATCGGAAAAAACCTTGCCAAAATATCTTTCTTTTGGCGACCAACGAAAGTTTCCTCGTTGTCAGCAATGGTAAAATTTTTCATGTTGTTTGACATAAAGCATGAGAAAATGGATAGTGGAGAGATTTGATACACTTCTTTTACTTTAAAATTAACGTTAGTTTATTTGCCTAGTACTATTAGAATTGTTTTGCACAATACTCTGAAATTGAAATTGCTTACGAAATGGATTGTTCAGGAATTTCAATTCAAGATTTCGCTTGTGATAATCCTTTTGCCCACAACAATTAACATGGTTGAGAATTATATAGTTTTTTAGGTTTAATTTGGCTTTAACAATTGATTGAACAATTTTGATTAACGGATATTGAATTGAATGTATGTGAATAATAAGGGTCTTTGATTGAAGTTGTGGTGTTGATGGGTGCAGTAGCAACAAAAATATG
>Ga0099826_10001156_pt1 | contig 15175 bp, 7 predicted proteins | sample Mtrugardesep15_FD_76830 | JGI IMG/M metagenome (GOLD analysis project Ga0099826, IMG submission 76830) | Root nodule microbial communities of legume samples collected from California, USA - M. trunc garden sep15 | ecosystem: Host-associated > Plants > Roots > Nodule | place: USA: California... | reverse complement strand
TCTAAGGACCGGCAACCCCGGGCACTCGCCCGGGCTCCCGGCCAAATCTTTTGCAATTTCTTATGTAAATCTCTATGAATTTCTTATATAAACCCCTATAAATTGGGCAATTTCTTTAGATTTTTTGATGATTTGCTTGCAATTTCTTATGTAAACCCCTATAAATGTGTTGCAAATTTTTTTTGCCCAGGCTTTACAATAATCCTGGCTCCGCCACTGCTTGACGAATTCTTGAGTCTTTTATATACATACCATTTGTCTCATTAAGTGGCTTTGGATGGTTTGATATTGCATACTTCATGCTCATTCTGTTGTTTTTCTCATACTCAAATGGTATTTAATACTTAATTCCTTCAGACTATTGAGCGTCAATCTTCAAAATCTTTTGATTTTGTAAGGACTTTACGCATGGCGGGATATGGGATGATCATTTTAGGACCAACATTGCATTTCTGGTTCAATTTTGTGTCAAAGCTTTTTCCAGGGAGGGATCTTTTCTCTACATTGAAGAAAATGGCCATGGGCCAGGGGATATATGGACCTGCCATGACTGTTATTTTCTTCTCCTTGAATGCAGGTTTGCAAGGTATGGTCCAATTTTCTCAGCTCAATATATTCCACAATTTACTTTTGTACATTGTTTTCCTTTGCTTACCTTTTCTATTTTTTCCCCTGGGGAGGTTTGCTTATCCTTTCAGTTGTTTGTGTTTGTATTCCAAATTAATGCATGCTAGTATAGATTGCAATACAAAATGCCAAGGTTCTACAAAACCTTTGCGCCGCCCTTTACTATTTTGCTTAACAGTTTCTCTTGGTTGCCAGGTGAAAACAGCAAAGAGATTGTTGCACGTTTAAAGCGTGATTTGCTTCCTACGCTGTTAAATGGAGTCATGTACTGGCCTATGTGTGATTTTATTACTTTTAGATTCGCTCCTGTCCATTTACAGGTATGTAATAATTTCTTCATACATTTCTCATCTTACAGAATGCCATGTAATTGTAAATTTTGGATGATGCATGACATGTACCAGTATAAATAGGAAAAAGATTTCCATTCTATTTATGTGTTGTGAAACTCGGGTTGTTTATGATGGTTTTCTGCATCTGTTTATTTGACGCAGCCATTAGTCAGCAATTCATTTTCATACTTGTGGACCATTTATATGACCTATATGGCAAGCCTAGAGAAAGCCGAGACAGCTAGCTGATCATCGCCGGTAGTTCATGACTGAGATTTGGACTGACAAGTCTGTAGAGTTTATCTGGAAGCTGCGCTGCGGTAAACAATCAATCGTTTGGGTGTCTGCCGAAAATTCTGATCTCACACCATGGCTATACTAGTACTACTACTGCTAATCAAGACCCTCGGTTGGAACTTTTTTATTTTTATTTTTAACGTTATATCCCTTGTTTTGTATTTTTTATTTCTTAGATGAATACCAGTTCATTGAACAGCAGAAGCTCTATAAGAGCTATTATTATTGAAGTTTATATTTATTTATCTGAAGAAATTTTTTAGTCATAATTTCAAGAGGCATTTCCTTCGTTTTTTATTTGATATTAGTTTTTCCTTCTTACTAAAGAGGAGAGGAAATCTGCATATGCTTATACAAGTTGAGTGGAATCTTCGATCCCTTTTCTCGAGTAAGCATTATATCATCCTCTCAGATCCTCATAATATCCTTTTATTAACTTAATCGAGAAAGTATCAAATGAAACAATAACATATAGTAATTAGGATTAGAAAATTTCATTAAGCATATAAAATTGTAGCAGGTTAAAGAAAAACAATCCAAAGTTGTTCTATCATTTGATTTGATGAAATCGAATCGGTATTATTAATCATAAATGAAACGTGTATTATTAGTCCCTTTGAATTTTGAAACTCATCATGAATCTCAATTCATTTAAGTCGAGTTGGGTTGATTTAACTTGATAATATTTTCTGTATATAAAATTCATACTCAATCTAGCCAAGAGAAATCAAGTTCTTGCTAATCTGATCAGTACAGTACAATCAAGATTTTATACAATGAAGATGTTATTCTATCAAAGGTTGTCACACGTTTGTTGAACACAAGTTTGCACAATTCTCGCTATTCAGTAGTCTTGGTTGGATCTTCTCTCTTGGTTATGGTTAATACAGCTTAGTTTAGTCTCAAAAGGATTACTGTTGTCAGTTGTGACCAGCAGCTTTTTGAAACCACCAAACATGGAATGTACACATTATAAGAGGCTACATGAGTCAACAATGGTCCCAAAATCCCGATATGGCTTATTAGTTCGTGGGGAATACAATACAACCATTGCTGGAGCACAAACATGTTAGACTTTGATGGTAAACAAAATATGTACAAGACTGATACGTTTAACATGCAGACTAGCCCCAGAGTGACAATTTTAAGCTATATACAATTGTATATGCCATAATCAAGCAACAATATATGATATCCCAAACTCCAAACTTGCACAAGTCCTTGTCAGGTTATCCCTCTTTTGTTATTCTCTTATGTTTGCATTTGGATTCTTTACAGTCACACAATAGCAGATCTCAACCATTACAAGACAACTCATTCTAAGATGTATTTCAAAACCAATTTAGTGAAATCAGAATACGAGTCGTACAATATTCAATCACCGATTAAATCCCCCTTGACTGTGTTTTTCCAGATCAAAGAAAATCCAGGTCTATTGACACCGTGATTCAATAGCAAGTCCAAAATTTGTTTACATAGTTGATCGGTTACAGTTGAACTTCAATACTCAGAATGCAACACAGCTTTATTTCAATGAAAATTAAATGAATTAAAACAAGTAGACAAGGGGGGCGGGGCGAAGAGTTTAACAATCAGAACTGAATATTATTGAAGAATGGTATTACATGATACAATGAACTTATTAGCCTATCCAGAGGTTCCTATCTCTTGTATTGATATGACCCACTTCCTAACAATTATCAATCTCTACTCTATCTAAAAAATGATATAGCTTATTATAAGTTGACAAGTTGTGACTTTAGGAATAGACAAAAATTCCATGTCAATAGAGCCTGAAGACAGTTCAATATTCAAAGCATTCCACAACTGCAGGCTGTCTCCCAACTCCTGCCTACCTTTTGATTTTATCTGCTACTAAATTCCTGATCTACTGATACAAAGTCTTCATTCGTTAGAAGCACGTATACAAATCTTCTCAAGCTGTGTGGGCCAATCTGGTCCAAGAACTTGTGGATTTAATTCCATTGCAACGCGAAGATCCAAGAGAGATGCACAAGAAGATTGCGTTGCTGTTTGCGTATACCTTCTGGATTGCAGTATATTTGAATCCGCTATTGACTGTACGTTTCCTTGTCTTCGGTGCTCATTTCCGAATCCCGACCCAGATGATAAACCCATAGAGGATTCAATCAACCTCTTCAGATAAGAATCCATTGCATTATTCAATAGATTTACACAATCCACTGTCACGGTTAAACCCTCCTTCTCCAACTTTTGTTCCAAACGACTCCTCAAAGAGGATGTATCAGGGAGATATCCATTGCTGAAACAAGTTTCTCGAGGATACTTTTTGTATGATGATGCAATAGAAAGAGGACTACGTCCATAACCAGAACTCATGGATATCCCAAGAGGAGCTGTAACTGAATTCTTACTTTGAATGCTTGGGCTTGGGCTTCCACCAAGCTGTTCAACCTCTTCTCCATCTTCAACAGAAATAGGAGGTCTGCTGCCAAGGGAATTCAGTTCTGTTGCACTCTGCTGCTCTGGAGTCTTATAAATCAAATCTTTAGATCCAAGGTTTCGGGGCTTCCCTAACTGTCCCAAAGCACTCTGACGACCCGTAAGCATCCCTTCACAAGTAGCCAAAGAACCACCCCTGCGCAGAGAAGGAGGAAAGGCATCCCCGTACTGCATTTGAATTGATCTGCTCTGCTGCCGATTTGAATCTCTTGCATTCAAGACCCTCTCTTTTTCTGCAGAACTTTTAAGAGGTGGGTCGTTAGACAAACAAACATTCTTCAGAATTGCCCTAATGAGTTGATTATGAAGAGGAACATTTTCCTTCCCAATCGTCGTGATGCAAATCTTGTCAAACTCAGCTTTGCTGATCTTTGAACTAACCAACTTCCCAAGCTGATCAAAGTACGTGCCAGCTCTCTGATTACCAACCTTCTTTACAATAACAGCTTTCAGCTCCAAAGTGTTTATTCGAGTATAGTTTCGCTTTGGTACTGTCATTTTCCTGAATCTTCAAACAAAAACCAAAAACCTTAGCTTCTCCAACAAAAACCCCCAAATGATCCAAAAACCAAAAATTTCTTAAACCCTAAATCCCAAACAATATCTCTATCTACAATTCAACAAGTTTTCAATCAGAAACAATAATCAAATTCAACAATTCATCAATTATAGATAACAATTCGGACAACAATTGGTAAGAAAGCAGAAAACGCGTCTGAGCAAAAATTGAACAAGCAACAAATTTGAGAATTCTAAGTTGAAATTATCAAAAAAGAAAGAAAACCCACTAATGATTTCGAAGAAAGTAACGAAATTCAATGAAGTCAATGGAGAAGAAGATTCGTACCAAAATGGATCACAAACGATGAAGAATTGAAGTATGAAGTTGAAGCTGTTGGTGGAATGTTCGAATTGCTATTTTGGTGCAGTGTGTGTCTGAAATGAGACCTAACCCTAACTGGAATGGATTCTTGTAAGACTTATTAAGTACCAAAAGCTCATCCTCAACCTTGCTCTTCTTTTCTTGTGTGTAAGACCACTCTCTTTCTCTCTCCCTCTCTTTATTTCTCTATCTCTCTATCCAAAAATTCAACAAAGTGGAGCTAAATTCCTTTTTAGTATCACAAAATTAAAATTTTCAAGCTAGTCTTTTAAGTTTTAATTAAGTCCTTATAGTTTGACAGAATTCTCAAGTTAGTCTTTTAAATTTTAAAAGTTTTAAATAGGTTTTTTTAGTTTAACAAAATTCCCAAATTAGTCCTTTAAAATACTAACTTGGAACCAAATAAGTCCTTTAGTTTGAAACTTAAAAGACCAACTTGAGAATTCTGTCAAACTAAGAGGATCAAATTAAAACTTTTGAAACTTAAAGGACTAACTTGAAAATTCTGTCAAACTAAAAGGACCAAAAGTGGTATTTAACCTAAATAGAAGCAAAACTAGTATAATTACTCTCTTTTATTAATTTGTAAGAATTAAAAATTATTTTTTATATTTTTCTTTAAGAGTTTTTATATTTATATTGAATTTAATTAGCGTAAAAACTCGTGCAATGTATTCTGTTTGAAAAAAAAAACTTGTACCATGCACATGTATATAGGTTGATTTTTGAAAATTATAAACCAGTAAATTAAAGGTTTAATTACACTTTTGATCTTCAACAGTATATAGTAATTCAACAACTTATTTGATGTGTAAAGAATTTAAGATAATAGCAAACTTTTTATTTGTGAAAGGAGGCAAAAATGCTATGAAAGTTGGAAGGGGATGAAATTAAACATGTATATCATAAATAATAGTATCAGAAATAATAGGATCGAAGAAATTGAGATTAATTTCATAGGAGAAGTATGATTGATAAGAAGAAACGTAGAGAAAATCCTTAGAATTCATTATGAATTATATTGAAAAATATGAAGAGTAATGAATACATGGATGGTCTTTTATAGACCTCAAGTACACTTAACCACGTGTGCAACTAACAATTGTTCTAACTAATATTTAACCCGTTTTAACTACCTTAACTAACTCTGGTTATCTCATCGCTAACTATAGTTATTTTAACAATGTAAAAGAAATTTGTGGGATATATTTATTAGTCTATATTTCGTTAGATTATATCTTTTAATACTTAAATTGATGTGTTTTAAAAAGTGATTTTAATCGATTGACGGTATAAAGTTTCTTTGTATCATATTTAAACCCATTAAAATATCAGTATAATGTGGTAGTAATTAACATTGTGCTAGTATTAAAATGACATTTAATATAATTTTATACGAAAAATGAAATATGACACTTGCACGCAAAAAATATTATTCGTTTTGAAGAATATACATGTAAACTAATATATTCCTTAATGTGCATTTTTTTTAAACACCGAAAAAATTTAAATTGAAGAAAAATATTGACATGTGTAAACTCATACTGTTCAACTAAAGAAATATAGTTTTTCAAGCAAAAAGAGGGATTGATGCATGGAGCATCAATCCAAATTCATATAAAAAAAAGGGAGGGGGACTAGGCCAAAACCTTTTTCAAAAATTTACAAACCTAAAATTAGGTAACCCCAGCCTATTCCTATTGTACTCCCCCCTAATCCCATCAGAGATGGAAACCAACCAATTAAGAGAGTTCGGAGGTAATGCGAGACCTAAGTTTGCTACACCGTCGGCACAAGAGTTTCCCTTCCTATATACATGAGAAAACGTAAAATGAATATTTATAGCAAAAGATAAACAGTTATGTCATCTATTTCTTATATTTCAGGGAACATTAGCAGAAGACTTAAGGGCCAAGAAACACAAGTAGAGAGTCAGTTTTAAGTCAGAGATAATTGAATCTCTTTCTTTGAGCAATCTCCAAAGCAAGAATAGAAGCCATAAGGGCATAGATTAAAAACAAACAAAAACTTCTTTCAAAACAAGAAACTAAACAAATAACTACCAATTTTGAACAACAAACATATCAATGACAATTCTAACTTCTAATCTAAAAGCTTTATTGATAACCCAAACATGGAACAACACGACTAGGACCCCAAATATCATAATGAATTAAAGCAAAAGGAAAGACAACTCTTTTACTGACTACCGCGAAAAAACTCCTAGTATGTTTCCCAAACTGACATGACTCGCATTATAAGGTAGTCACTTTTGACAGACCTGGAACCATAGTTTTAAAAATCGGTTCGGATTGGCCAAACGGAAATCGAAGGGTTGAGCGGTTTGATCTAGTTAATGGATCGAAAAACAATTTGCTACCAGACATGTGATCGGAGGCGCCAAAGTCAAGAACCCAAGGTCTAAGTGAAAAAGATTGAAAAGACACAGACAAATATTCACGAGCGTCGTCACTTTGCAATATTTTAACAAGGGTATCAAACTGTGTGTTTACTTTAGAGAAAAAAGTTTTAAATATTGAGAAAACTTTTGAACGATTTTTCATTAAAAATACTCTAGTACACCTAGAAAAAGTCGTCAATAAAAGTAACAAAATATTGATAACTCAAACATGAAACAACACGACTAGGACCCCAAATATCATAATGAACTAAAGCAAAAGGAAACACACCTCTTTTATTGACTACCGCGAAAGAAACTCCTAATATGTTTCCCAACACGACTCACACTATAAGATAGACACCTTTGACAAACCTGGAACCATAGTTTTAAAAACCGGTTTGATTTGGATCGATAATGCTTTTAAATCGGCACAAATCGGTGTGAACCTGCCAAAACTGGTGACTCGGCAGTTGGACCAAACCGGACAGGGTCAATGCTGGAAAACATGAAGCATATTAGAAGAAAAAAAATGAGTTGTTCGTATGTTGTGTTGCGCTGCTTTGTTTTCGTCCATTTCAGCGTATGTAAACAACATCAAATGCAAATGTGAAGCATACATGCACTGTCTTAAATTGATTATTTGTGAGGCTAACATACATATGATGTTCGAAGGAGGAGAGAAAGAAAAAAAAAGTAGAAAGAAAAAGGTCACACGTGAACATAGAAAAGGGAAGAAAAAAGAGAGAAAATGCGCAATGATTTTTTTTTTTTAAAGAATGTAAAGGTAGTAAAACTAATTACTAAGTGGGGGCATTGCTTGGGGCAATGTGTATTTCTCAGTACCATGCATAGTAAATAATTTTCTTTGAAAATTTTAGAGCATTAGTTATTGGAACTGTTTAAATTTTTTAACTAAAATAATGTGAATCTTATTTATGAAAAGTGTCATGTCAATCAGTGTCTCTGGGACACTAGTTAAACAGCTAAAGATGGAAAGAGAAATCAAAGTCAACATTAAAAATAACATTTTTTCAAATTTCAAAAAGTAAATACACAATTTCCGAAAAAATACTTCTTTTTATAATTCTTTAACTAGTGCCCTGCCCTAGGGGCACTGATTAATATGTCCCTTATGAAAAACATAAAATGCGTGTCTTATCAGAATATACTAGAAAAATTACTAGGTATATGTAAGGTGATTTTCATGCATTTTGTTAATATATAAATAAATCTGTAACATTTATTTTATTTTATTTTTAAAAATAGACATCAATTCATATGGTTTAATACAATTTAATACACATCCATTTCTTGAGCAAAATAAAAATAAATACACATCTATTTTTTTTATAAACACCGAGCCAAATGACCAAGTCAATCGGTTTAATCCGATTAAGTCATGCGGTTCAACTAATGACTTAGTGGTTCGACAATGATCCGATGACCCAATACCTTCACCAAATCGATCACCAAACCAGTTTTTAAAACTATACTTGGAACCATTAGATGCAACTTCTGGAGGCTATAATGGCCCAAACGTTGGTGAAAAACATGCGGAGACTCAACAATTGATCAAGCAATATGTGTTGAGTAAATATGTGACAACCAAGCACACAGAGATCGTCAATATTCCTAGTTGATTGAGGATGGGTGTTAGAATTATAAATTATATTCCCTTTAAGTGCAACAAATCATTGCACAAAACTAAGTATATCGTCTCAATAGTTTTTTTTTTGGTGTTTAGGTGTTTGAACTCCGAACCTTATATATGTTATACATTGTCCCTACTAACTGAGCTAAACTCATGAGAATATCGTCTCAATAATTTGCACAAATGGACACAATTTACAAAATAAACAAAATAAATAACATTTTTATATTTTGTCTAAAATTTGTTTCAGATCTTCATAAGAAACTGAAATCTCTCAAATTTGTCCAAATGTGTTATCTTATTTGAGACATGATATATTTCGTCTGAAAGTTTATTATTTCTAGCAATCTTTCATACAAATTATACACACACTATCTTCTATTTCTCTGTACTATAACATTATCTTTTATTGAAATGTATGCTACAATATTACTGTTTGATAACCTAAATAAATTGTTTTTTTTTTTTTGAAAGGACCTATATAAATGTTGTCGTTTACCTCTAATTGTCTTATTTTTTTTGCGATCATTGAATTAATGCAATGTATTTTTTAGATATATTAATGTAATGTTTTATTCTCTTACTAGTATGATGATTTTTCACCACATTATTATTTTTTAAAATGCGGGATAAATTTGAGGGTTTGGTGAATTTGTAGGGGTAGGAAAACAAGTTTGAGTTAGGAAGTAAAAATTCGTAACATAAGTAAATTTGGGCCAAATTTGAGCCCAAGTAATATCCAACCCACCACCCAAAAGAACAAAGAAACATAAAACCCTAATTTTGATTCTCTGTATAAATTGGTATCTGCATCATTGAAAATTCCTTCACCAACCACGCAATTCTTCAGCTGCGGTGCATTTGAGTCAAATCAACAAACCATGGGACACTCAAATGTTTGGAACTCTCACCCCAAGACCTATGGTCCTGGTTCCCGCACTTGGTATGTTCATTCTTCAATCTTCGATTCTGATAGCTTTTTTCGATTCATCTAGGTTTCTAGTATTTTGGGTTTTATTTTCCACTGTTAAAGTTTACATTTTGATCTCTGATTTATGAATTTTGAATCGTTTGACTAGTTGTTTCTATGTTCTGATGGTTTTCCATTGCTCTGGGTTTGTACTGTTTGGGTGTTTGGGTTTGAGATTGATGAATCGTGTTATTCATAAATGATTTGGGGATTTTTATTTGTTTTGGTTCACCTTTGATATTAACTGAATGTGTTACAATTTTTATAGCTAAGCAGTGAACTGATTAAGATTTGATTCACAAGGCTTAGATTGATTACTGATTTGGTTTAATGTTGTTTTTTTTTGAAGGAGTTTAATGTTGTTTTGTTCTCATTTTTTATGATTTGAACATATATAAATTAGCTGAAAACCTTATATTATTGCTATTACATCGGTATTGGAGGAACTCGGAACATTAATTTGATGATTTGAACCTATATAGTATAGTTGTAAAGCTTATATTATATCTATTATATTGGTATTAGGGGAACACTGAGCATTAATTTTTGAAGAATAACAGTATATATTATACACATTCTCACAGTTCTGTAAAATAATTGATGTTGTATTGCAGTTCAATTGTTTTTGAACTTAGAATTGTCTTGCTGATTGTGGTCTTGTTTTGTTTTCTTTATTACTTGCAGCCGTGTGTGCGGGAATTCACATGGATTGATTAGGAAGTATGGCCTTATGTGCTGCAGGCAATGCTTCCATAGCAATGCCAAGGAAATTGGCTTCATTAAGGTAAACTTTTAATTGTGTTGTCCTGAAAGATAATCATTTAAAATGTTTCTGTGTTTAATGCCTCTTGTTTTTTTATTTTGTTGCAGTACCGTTGAAGAGCTATTTTCTTGCCCAGCCAATCTTAGGTTTCGGCATTAGAATGTTGTGATGTGGTTATGTTTGAAGAATCCTATGTTGAAGAAAATTAAGAATTGTTTTTGCATTAAGTTTATTTGTCAGACTTTATATTGTTGAATTAAGGTTGAAACTCCTTTTTTATATATATACATTGCCTTTTACTGTTGACTTCCCTATCTACGATGTTCTAACTTTTTCTAAATCTACACAACCTTGGTTGACAAATCTTTATTAATGTTTGAATTAGGATTGTGTGATTACTGTTTGATTGCTGTTTCCCCACACATCAATTTTAAGGTCATGGTATATGGATTGGGTTTGTATGCAGTCGCAAACTGCTTGTGACAGTTCGATAATCTGGGTTTGTATAGATTTTCAGTTAGTAATCTTTGTTTTTAAAATAATCAAAACATGTTATTTTTCAGGACTGATCACAATCGGTCGCTCACATATTTTCAGACATCATGTAGGTCGCGACTGCGATTAATATGGATTCTATTGTAGGCTTCCTTATTGTAATGATAAGGAAGTAATGATTTCATTGTATTGAGAGTGCATGTCATCAAGTTTCAATTGATTTTGTTGTTCATTAAAATTCGAGATATAGTAGTGATTTCTTTACCTATCTATGTTCTTTGTGGGTTGGTGTTCATAACAATGAAGTGAAGTAGTCTACAATTGATTTATTATGATATGAACTGTTTTATTCAATCGACTAAAAAACGCATTTTATTTGTAGACGTTTGCATTGAGCGTCCAATTTACTGTCTTGCGCAATTTTTAGCTTAGGTGAAAAATATAAAAACTCGTTATGCTCTTTGTTATACACCTGGTTGTTGCATACATCAAATGTTTGTTTTTAACTTACCAACCTGTTAGCTACTTTTTGACATAAAGCTTCTCCTAAGTCTCGTCCTAGTTTTGAGTCATTAGTCCAATAACTTTAGCAATATTTTTTTTAATGGAACTTTGGTAAATGTTAGTTCATTATCTGAGTCTAAGTTTTTTAATCGATTAAGAATCATGTTCTTCTCGCTTTTGTAAAAATTGAATCACGTTTCACCCTCGTTTGTAAAACATACTTGCTAAATTTGTTACATCTATGTTCTCTTTTCTTTTTCTGAATTTTGGCTAAACAGGACATAGGTTAGTCAGAAGATTAAATCAAAATTTAAAAATGCAATGCTTCCGTTTCTGTTTTCTAGTGAAACCAAAGAGAAACCAGATGGTAGGTTAGATTTATATGGAAAACGAAGGTTATATCCTTTTTAAATGAGGTAGGCAAACAATAATACCACACACGCCTATATCTACCTCTATATATCAACCAAACTATGCCTTTTTGTCATCTCATTATCCTGTTGCAAATAAAGAAAATTTCCATGTGCCAAGATTGCGATTGAAACAACAAATGCATGTGGTAATTGGATAAGAGTAGAAAGAATATATATCCGGTTGTAGACTCGTAGTGTATATATGGGAGTGAGTAACAGACTAGATTTGATGTCGGTGCGACCCACATACAACCACATATAACAAAAGCTTAAAAAACTGTTATGTTACCTGCTTTGTAAGTTGTACCAACCAATCGCACACTAATGACGGCCTCTAATGAATTCCTTCCTTTACAAGGCATTTCAGCATCGTATTCATTTTAGTCTACAGTTTCAAGTTTAGTTTACATTACAGGAGTCGAAGTTGATTTCAAATATATAGATCTAATTTTGACATGTTCGAATGTTCTTGAGTATAATTGGTTTTTACTGTTAGAATCGATTCTAATATGAATCTAGAAGTTTTTGTCGATACATTTAATTTTAAGTCTAGACTTCTTTGTTTAACTTATTTTTCCATCAATGTTTCACATCACAAATCACTTTACCTTCATTTACAAAATCAATTTTTTCACCCCTTAACCAAACATGCACTAAAATGAATACTCAAGTTTAATCAAACTTCTTGAGGGTGATATGGTTTGAGTTGCGAAATTGATGCTCTAAGACGTGCCAAGGACTTATTCACACTAAGGTGTTTTATGGGACCATATTTTAATCTTTCTACCAACAATTTCATATGCAGTGTTGCAAATTGAGAAACACTAAACAGTTTTCTACAAGATTGAGAGCCATTGGAGAGAAGGTATCCTATAGGCTATTGAGTGGAGATAGCAGTACTATTTTGGTCGGCAAGATGCTGAAAAAGGAAGTGGTTAATTTTTCTTAAAATGTCAAAGCAATGCTTACACAATTAACATATAAAAGAAATAAAAAGAAATTGTTAAAAGTTTGTTACATAATTTTGGAGCACCTAAACTATGAGTTCATCTCAATTTTTTTGTTTTGTTAAGAGCTTATCTCCAAAATCATCTCCTACTTATTCTGTGTTTTATATTGTCGCATCTAAAGATAGCTCAAGACTATAAGAAATGAGTGATAACCACAAAGGGTAAAAGAATTAGATTCAAATGATGTAATGTATCAAGCTATGTATTCCTTAAAGTTCTTTAAAATATGTTTCATTCTACTTAGAAAGTTATTAAGATAGAAAGAATGGTTGAACATATGGCTTTTTTAATTACAAGATTATAAGCAAAGTACCAATGGCTGACCTCTTAATCGTAAAATGTAATTCAATACCTTTGAAAAGAATATTTAGTTATACAAGTAACCAATCGTTTTCGGGATCTCTTTTTTCTATAAAAAAATTGCACTGTTTTAGAGATTATGAGAGTTGAGCTTTTCACTGAAGTAACTTTATGCTGAATTGATTATTATAAGGACAATAATAAACTCTCTGCATAGGAGTCAGCTTTAAGATAGGGAGAGAAGAGGGAGATAATGTTCCTTGTATGCATTGCTTGAGGGGAGGTTTCTCAAAAGTAAATAATGACTACGAAAAGAAAGTAAATAATGAGTAAAGATAACCTGTACATAAAAATAGTAAAGATTCCATTAAAAACTAATATGGAGTAAAGAAATATGAGCTCAATTTAATGTAGACAATTTTACAGTTATGTTTTTTTTTTTGTTGAGGAAGCAGTTATGCTTTTTTTAAAATTAGACGTATATATTATGAAAAGTGTTGATTTTTTTTGGTACAAAAGATGGCCAAAACCCAGAACAAAAAAAGTGTTGATTTTATTAGAATAAATAAGGGTGTTTGTCATTTAATTTGGATTGAGACAAAATAAATCATTTTTTTAATCGAGTAGTTTATTTACTAAAAATTCACTCTTAAGATGAATAAATGGAGAATCTAAAATTCGAGTATGAACCACTACACATTCAATGTTTCTGTCAACTAATCAGACAAAATAGGCTCAATTTTGACTCAATTTCTTTGCACGTCACAGCATATATGCAGCCTTAGTAGAGAATCTAAACTAAACTTCTAGATCTCAAACTCTATTGTTAGACAAAGATTAATGTTCCATTCTCTATGTTTACCACACAAATCACAAGATACTACATAAGGGTCAACAAATAAGGATTTACTGTTGATGCTTGTCATAGAGCGTAGAAGAGTTTTTTTTTTGTCATAGGGACCAATTTGTTTGATTTTTATCAATTTTAGAGGACATTTTGTAGAGAAGTGTAAAATTTCAGGGCGAACATTTGCTCATAACCATAAAAAAAAATCTTGCTTTTTGTTTTTGTTTTTTAAAAATAAAAAAAAAAAAAAACTTACCCTTGTGACATGACATATTAACACATGGCAGTGGCACGTAGACAATGAAAAGCCACATCATGTTGACTAACTAATGAAATCGACTAACGTTTAATAATTTCAGGGAGAAATTGAAGTTTCTTAAATGTCAGTTTTTTTTTATGAAAGTTGCAATTTCGAGGAGGTGATTGCTTATTTGCTCGAAAAAAAATCATTCAAAAATTTAAAAATTTAAGCATAATTAAACAAATTTTAATTTTACAAAGACCTAAAGTATGTGCTGATACCAACCAAAACATGTCCATTTTTTTATAAGTATTGAAAACAAAAATTACTATATTTACCGGGACCAAAAACTTATTTAACTGTGTAAAATATTGATTATTTTATTGATGCCTTATTAAGCTTTAGGTTACTTGCCCTCCCCAACTTTCCACCGCATTGTGCATGGTCTACTGATTTGATGCTTCAGATTAACCTTCACTAGGCTTTAAATGTTTTTTTTTTCCCTATAAAATGCATCATGAAAAGTTTTCCCGTGCATATTTTAATTCTATTCCATTAATAAAAATGAAACATATAGCACCAAAGTAAACAAACCTATTAATCTCCAGCACATTCAATTCTAAATTAATAGATAACTGAATTATTCTCAATACCAATCGATGTATTCTTTTCTCACAATATTTGTCTAATAGTTAAACTACAAACCACTACAAGTTTTCGAGCCCTAATCAAATTATTGGCAAACTGAAGGAAAATAGGTGGAAACACAGACCATAGGTAAAAAGGTGAGCAATATACAAGTTACTCAACTAGAGAATAATCTACCTCTAAATGTTGATGTCTAAAACACCAATCAGACTTGACGGAACTTGTTCCATTAGGAGTTGAAAGTGTAATGTGCTTTTGCAATTTTTTATTACCAACCGAATACACACTACATCTTGTAGATAGAGAATT
>Ga0099826_10001155_pt1 | contig 15179 bp, 6 predicted proteins | sample Mtrugardesep15_FD_76830 | JGI IMG/M metagenome (GOLD analysis project Ga0099826, IMG submission 76830) | Root nodule microbial communities of legume samples collected from California, USA - M. trunc garden sep15 | ecosystem: Host-associated > Plants > Roots > Nodule | place: USA: California... | reverse complement strand
ATTGTTTTCTTTTAACAAATATATAACCATTATTTAGTGTCTTAAATATTAAAAAAATAATATTTTGGGCCCCAAAAAATTGGAGGCCCGGTGCGATAGCCCATCCTCGACGGGCTATGGGCCGGCCCTGGCTAGTAGATATGTGAAGCTTTATTAATTCCTCAAACAAAACAAAAAAGATATATGAAGTTTTTAATTTCCCCTCCATTTTTTCCTTCCTAAAAATTAATAAACAAAGAAAATAAAAAACAGACCCACCTCCAGAACATGACAAAAAAATAAAAATAAAGACATGTGATGTACAGATCGGTTCAATATATATAAAAAAAAATAAAAAATTAGAGGAATATATGTAAAGTTTTAAAGCAAATTTTAGTGTGAGACCTTTTAAAATAAATAAAAATATTATAAGGCGCGTAGAAAAAATAAAACTAAAATCAAAGTTCAAGGTTTTCTTAACATTGGTCAAGAATGATACAAGGCCCTTCTTTTTATCAAGCGAGATGCGTAGACATCTTTATTTATTTATTTATTTATTAATTTTGTTAAGTGTTAACTTAATTTTTTCCTGCCACTAATTCTTTATTAAGTTTGCAACAACTCAACCCTAAAATTTTGGCTCTAAATTTGCATCATTAAATGATAATCCTTTATTCCTTAAAAAAAATTTCATTTATATCATGTTGTGTCATCGTTGTATAAATATGTTGTTTTTATACACTTATCTTATTTATTAATTTTGTCAGGTCTGCAGCAACTAAACCTAATAATTTCCCTCTAAAATGCTACATTAGGTTAACAACAATTTAACCTAACAAATTTCAACTAAAATGTTGTTGAATGCATATTAAGTTAATTTTAATCATAATATTGTATACTTATTAAGTTTATTTATGATTTTTAGTTAAACCTGTGCGACGCGCGAGTCAAAAGTCTAGTATATATTTAAAGAGCACTACTATATAGTGGGAACAAATGGCTCGTGAAAAGTCTCAAATGCATATGTGTTTAATGTGGATTGGTGTAAAGTCTGGTATTAGCGGAATAAAGGTGATTGTGGTGCTATTTTTTTTGTTTCAATAAGCAACATTTATCGGAAATATTTCGCTATACTTTAATCGGGAAGTTCAGTATTTCCCATATTTAAATTGATTTCATACACTTTTTTAACCTAAAAATTTGAGGCTGAAATCCTTAGTTTGGATCTAATGCTATATTATTAAATAACTAGACCATCGACCTGTATTATCACACAGGTCATATCGAAGGTAATATTTGACAGTAACATGTAACAAAATAGTTTAGTTGGATATCATAATTGTTCTAATTAAATTCATAATATTAATTATCATAGACATTGATACTGTACAATATCATATTATGTCCATGACATCGACATTGATATTGTAACATGACATTGACCCGACATAGATTTTGATCTTTTAATTGGAATGAACAATAAATGTGATTATCATTAAAATTTAAATTACTCAACATTCTCCACAATTTATGTTAATTGGTGTATATTCCCATTGTTTTAAAGGGGCACATGAGAACCAAACTTCTTTATCATGGGAAAACTTTATCTAATTTAAATCAATCAATTGCATAAAATTAGGAACATAATTTGACTTTAGATAAGGCGGGTAATTCCTTTCCAAAAAAATAGCATAAAATTAGGATCATAATTTGACTTTAGATAAACATTAAATGCAAAAGTATGGAGGGAAAAATTAGGTTAAGTACAACGAGACAGGATAAGCTTTATCAATAAGAGAAGAAATTATTTAAAAATTGTTGTTCCGGTTAACCTTTTTACTTTTGGGCACTCCAAAACGACGCTCTTATCTTCAACGGTAATTTAACTAACCATTCGTTGGTCTAAGATAGATAATTGTCATTCAAGATCCAGACATGTATATACCGGAAGAAGAAAAAAACACTCGTATGATCGTTTAGTATCGTCGGAAGATCAAATCTCAACAATATTAAACAAGGACAAAAATCCAATATCATCAACAAAAGATATTTCATAAATAAAGTATTTGAAGGGCACTATCTCATGCTCACTTTTTAATCTATTTTGTCACCACAATCAATTTATCAGAACACATTTCCATCAATAAGCCATTTGGACATAATACTTCACTTGAATTCAATGTATACCACTAATAATGATAAAAGTTGAAAACGTGTTTCACATTTTGTTGTTTAAATATCTCAATAAATAAGTCAAGGAACTGTAAGATAGTAGTAGTGTAAATAAGTTGCAACCAAATGGAAAAGCTCAAAATAAAATGAATAACAGGTGTTGTCCACTTTGTCATTATTTCTGAACTGTAAATAAGTGGCACTGTGGCAACCAAATGGAAAAGCTCAACTTGAATATTTCTGAAATGGAATACTTGCCATGACAATGTAACATGCCCACGTGTATAAGCAATCTGGATAGCTATGTAAGGTCGTCTCTATGAAACTGAATGCTCGGCTCTTACAGCAAAAATAGGTCCTTAATAAAAAAAACGCATAATTTTTTTAAAAGATTAATCTTTTATTTAAATTGAAAATAACACTTGTATAATGATTATTAGCCACCAAAATCAAAATTAAAAATTATTTTAACTAAGGACGTAATTTTTTACTTAGAAATAGAAACATGGAACATGATTTTTTACTTAGAAATTGAAACATGAAACATGTTTGTTTTTCTTCTTTTATTGGAGGTGGGGATATTGAAAAATATTTATTTTTTTCTTAAGATCCATCAGTTTGGAAGGCTCAGCTCCGTTGAACTTTTTACACTCCCTAAAAAACGGCCTTGTAGCTATGTAGTTAAGCGTCGTAGTGATAGTTAACTACTGTTCCAGACTACGACAGTTAACTACTATAGACCAATCTATAATAGTTAACTGCTATTGGAGATAAAAACGTCATTTTGAGGTGTTTGAGAGTGAATGGGGTAGTATAAGAACAAATTTCAAAATTGTTCTATACATGAAGCAATGAGCCCAAGTCAACTTCTGAAAGTTTTTTCATTCCAGCTATATTTTACTCCTATCTCAATTCAAAAATTTCAGAAAAAAATATATTTCTGTTTATTTACTTTTTGTAACTTTTTACTTGTAAATTAATTTCGTTTTTGATTTTGTTTATCCCAAGATATTAAGCATAAGGGTGGGTGCAGGCTTGCAACAATAGTAATAAAACCCTTGTTGATGTTTCATGTATAAGAATCAAGGATGAATGCAATGAATAACTTTTTTTTGTTATAGTGCAATAAGTAACAAAAACCTTTTTCAACAACATATAAAGTGCCAATGGTACACTTGTCAGTGACTATTTTACAAGGATGTCTGTCACATATATTTCCCTATTTTACATTTGCAGCAAGAATGGTACATTGTTGTGGCACTATAAATTGACATACAAATATAACCCAACCTCTATTCCTTATTTTACATATTGCATAAATTCAAAATTTTTCTTCTGAATTTTATTCTATTGTAATGTAAACCCACTTAAGGAATCATCATTAGTAAAAATATTGTAAAACTTGTTTTGTATATTTCAAATTTACTTGACACTTAATGTTTAATTTGGTCCAAAGTTTTAACCAAAATAGAATGTTTGAGATCACCAATTTCAAGTTCGTGTTCACCCATTGGAATTCTTCGAACCCCAAATTCATCCACAGTAGAAAGGTGGTTACAAACATGAACACCAACCTTAACACGTGTCTTTGATCCAGCAGGAACATAAGTCTTATGAAAGTTCACCAATTGTTTAACACCATTAGGTGCTTTAGAGTAAACTAGAAGTGTGTGGGACCCATCCATTGACCCTTCATTTTTCACATCCACATGAAACCCTACTTCTAATTCATCACAATTTGCATGACTCACTTTCATTGCTTTGTTACTTGAGTTTGTGAAGGCTTGAACCTGAGGGGTTGTAAATTGAACTGAAACTTGTTTGGGTGCAAGTGCTAAGGAGTGTGTGAATCTTGAGTAACTTAGTCCATGCCCAAATGGGAATACTACAGGGCCCTTGTAGAATCTATAGGTTCTACCTGGATACCCTGTTGCTGGATTTGGACGCATATCCATGTTTGTCATTGGCACTTTGCTTACATAGCTTTGTGGGTACCATGTATTGGGTAACCTTCCACCTGCAATAAAGGCCCAAAAAAAAAAATATATCGAATTAGAAGCAACAAAAGTCAAATTGCGCAAGGCGTCTGAGAGATAACTCCTGAACTTTATTTTTTGTGTTTTTAAAGACTTCGAAAAATAATTTTCAAAGATTGTTTTTCAAAATAAAGAGCGAATAGGGGGTTAGAAGACCGACAATCATAAATATTAATACTATTTTGTAAATATTTTACTTACTTGGATTAGTTCTACCAAAGATAACATCAGCAATGGCAGTTCCACCAGATTGACCAGGATAACCAACCCACAAAATAGCACTAATCTTGGGATCATTTTTAGCAAATGTAACATCAATAGGCCCACCAGACATGAGTACCAAGATAACTGGGCCTCTTGCAGCCCTAGCTACTCTAGACACTAGCTCTTGTTGGTGGCCTGGTAAAAGAAGCCCGGTCCTGTCTCGAAATTCCGCTTCTATGGATTGATCTAAGCCCACTACTAATACTGTTGCATCAGCTTGTCTTGCTACTTGCTCTGAAAGCCCAAATAGTTGGTCTCCACCACAGGCCACATCTCTACATCCTGCTTGATGAATGGTTTTCACATATCTGGCAATCCCCTGCAACGGCGTCGTATAACCACAAGCAATACCTATAAAAGAAATACAATATAATGATATTAAAATCAACCATTGCAAACGTAAATTTATTTTACACATACATTCAATCTAAATGTATTATTTTACTACATAGTTTCACTTTATGTAAGTTTATAAAAAATGGGTTACTTGAGTGAGAAGTAACTAACCAGCATAGTTTCCTATCATTGTAACAGTAACATCAGAATTAGGACCAATGACTCCTACGGTGCGGTATCTTGTAGGGGATAGTGGCAATGCATTTCCTTTGTTTTGTAGAAGAACAATACCCTGTCTAGCTGCCTCAACTGCAACTTCATTATGGTATGGTAAGCAAACATCTCTTGTGCCTAAATTACCATATGGCTGGGCATCACCATCAAACATACCCAATCTCATTTGGACTGTTATAAGGTTAGCTAAAGCAAGGTTAAGATCATTTTCAGTAATAAGTCCTTGCTTAATAGCACCATCAGTATGTAGGGCTAAAAATGGGCCACAATCCAAGTCTAGACCCGCTTTAATCGCTGCGGCTGCTGCTTCTTCGGGTGTTCTCGTGTAGTGTTGGTTGTCGTATAAAACTCCAACTGAGTCACAGTCCGAAACTATGTACCTATTTTTTTTAAAATGACAAATGTTAGTAAAAACGTGAAATTAAACACACGATAGTAACAAAGAGAAATGATTACAAGACACTGTAGTCTTACCCGTTAAGGCGCCATTCGCCACGGATGGTGTTACGAAGGAGTTCGGGATCAGCACAAGTGGGCTTGCCATTGACTTGATTGTAGGAACACATTACACTCGCCACTTTCCCTTCCGACACGCAAGCTTTGAATGGTACATCATATGTGTCTGCTAAATCTTGTTTACTCACCTGCATAAACATCCACATATTAACAATCCAAATCCTTGTATAAATTTGTGGCATTGGTTAATGAATATTTACTCTATCAATACTATTAGCGCAAGTGATTGATGCATAACGCGAGTGTTGTAAATTTTGCGATATCAAATTCAATTTACACTAATAAATAATTGAGGGTATATTCTTCTACAATTATTTTTTTCAATTAAATTTACATCAACAAAGGGGGTTACGAATCAATGATGTAGGAAACAAAATGGTTTATGATGCACAAGTTGTAATTTGGTAGTTTGAATGAACATCACTATCATTTAACCGAATCAATTATGCAATGCAAGTGGCCTAAAGTCTTTGTCAATAACAACTTGCATAACTTCCACTTTAATAAAAATCATATTGATTCTTCCCATCTTGTATTTATGGAAACTACTTCTTTGAACCAAAACAAATAGAATGACAAAAAGCAAATAACACCTCCATGCTTTGGTTGGTATATTATGACTGTACACCCATGCTCCACTAGTAACCACTCAAATAAGGCTTAGACATGCACATGAAAATTGAGAACATTGCTCTTAAACAGTGTAATAAACTAACTACCTACCACTTTGGGCTCATAACTCAACCAATTTTGGATGGGTGAAATTTAAAATATATAATAATAATTTTCAAATAATTGAAAAAAAATTAAATGACCCCCCTTATAAGTATGGTATTTAAAGAAATAAAATTATAATTTTAGGTCATACATACCTTGGCATTGAAATGGAACCTATCTACACCATTCCAATTATCAAGATCATAGGCAGTGTAATGTTTACAACAAGCAGCAACCTTGAGCCGGTTTCCGGCACCGTTGCCTTGTAATCCTTGAACATAGCTGGCGGCGTATTTTCCGGCCACAGTGGGATCTTCACCGGGTGTCTCTTGGCCACGGCCCCACCGTGGATCACGGAAAATATTCACATTAGGACTCCAAAAAGTCAACCCTGCGGCTCCACCATTGTACATTGCTCTTGCTTCATCAGACACAATCTGCATGTGAATACATATAATTCATTCAACAAAATAATTCTTTATGTCAACACATATTTAAATTAGTGCTAATCTTATTACATATTTCAAAAGGGACATCATTTATTGTAATTTTTAGTTTAATATATCTTGATTTTTATTTCTTCTTAATTGTACTTTATGGACACCATATTTATCTTATAATTGTTCTGTTCCAATTAAATATATATTTTTATTTGTTATTTTTTAAATTGAAAAGTCTTTCTCTTCCCTTCACTAATTTGTCAATTTGGTTGGATACCAACTGGAATAAAAGAATATTTTATAATACTACGAAACAAACAAAAACACCCCATTTTTTGACATTTTGTGGAATCAAAACGTCACAATTCAAGTCTTAATCCAAACCCTTGAATATAATTAAGAAAAGGACTTTACCAATAAATTAATAATATAACATCTATGGCCAAAGTGAAAGACATTTATACATATGTATAGCAACATAACCAAAAAAAGGAAGGGAGAAAAAAAGAAGAAGCCGTAATTGAATGGACTTGCTGCAAGTAGAGGTGTTGATAAGCATCACCAAACACCTAATGTTTTGTGAATTATTTGCTAAACAATAATTAAGAAAATATGCAAAGTTGATGGACTTTTATGCTTCATTTAAACACACCAAATCATTGATATTTATGCTTTACTAAACGTAAATATTCTTTAATAAAATTTCCAATTTTGTTTAAAAAAGAACGTACCAATTTTTTTATGGGAATATGTTTCTTATATGAAGAGAACAATTTAAGAAAATGAAACTATATCTATTAATTTCATCCCTAATTAAGTACTATTTAACCATGAGGGAAATTAGAAAAGGACAACAAAAACCACCTTCTCAAAATGATACCGTTGCTTTCGTAGTTTAATGAAATAGTAGCGTAATGGAGTTTCTTTTAGTAACTTATGGATAAGAAATTATTTAAGTAGATGAATTTTCAACGTCACACCCACTTATTTTCAAAACCATATATATAATAAAAAGTGACCCGAGTGTCATATTTCATATTTTTCCAAATGCATGTAAGGCACATGGGACAGCTTGTCAGTTTCTCATCTAAAACAAGTGATAGTCGAGTAGCATCATATATCTATAGTTATACAATATTTCCCTTTCATTTTTTATTTACTTAATGAATTTTTGTTTGAATGAGAATCAAACAAAATCAAACAGGAAATTAAAATGAATGGTTTTTTGCTTACATGATTGGACTATTATTGCACAACCTGTTATCGTGGAAGTTTCCTCAAAAAAAAAAAATAATAATTGTTTTCGTAAATGTTTAATTAGGTGGTTAAAATTGGCCCCCCTTTTTTAAATGCCTTTTCGTTTTTATTGAGGACTAAGACACAAAATTTGGTGATTATAAAATCATGATATAAGATGATTCAAATATGCGATCAAGTTGATTAGTCTAAGTGATAATTTTATATAAAAAGTCTATATTTTTTCTTTGATAATCATGATTTTTTAAATAATTTTATTTTTATATTTTATAAAGGCCAAAATATGATATATTAAAGCAGCATGTTAAGATTGAAAATATACGATAAACAAAAGAGGCATCGAACGTAATGAAAATTAATTATTTAGTTAATATAAACTAGAAAGACAAATATAAGTTTTGAATTATGAGCCTGTTAAAAAAACAGTCTTGAATTTTGAGTAAGAATCAACTAAACAAATTCAATCTGAAAAAAAAAATTAATGTAACTTTTAATTTTTTATGTCGTATATACTAATAGAAAATTCAATGTGAAGAAATCATATGCTTATAGAAAATAAGGATATGTATGATAGTGAAAGGTAATAAATATGTACTATATTATTTTATTAAAAATGGTATAAAATAGCTATTTACCCATTTACTTAGCTAGCTGGTGACTGTGGTGTGCTATAATGACAACACCATATATTAAAGTAATGTTATTACCATGACTTTATTACGTATGAGCTAATGGATAAATGATTATTATTATCATGAATGGCCCAAAAAGAGAACCAAGAAAGAAAGAATCTCCTTTAAATTAAAATAACTAAGCCAAACCAATGGTAGAGACAAAGAATAAATAAAAATCATGATAATTTTTTCAAAACAATAGTAATCAAAATGTTAACGGATGTCCATGAGACATTAGTTAAGAAAGTCAATACAGTAATTTAATATTAAAAGTTATACAAACAACTCTTCAAAAATTTAAAAAGTGTTATTTTTAACTTAAAATTTTTATGTTTTACCTTTCTTAATTAGTATCGTAGGGATCAGGTATTGGTTAACCTTACCCTAATAATAATAATAAATGATAATGCTAAGAATTATCTTACCCGTCCAATTTCAAGCCACAAAGATTGATTGAAAGAAGCAGCGGTGGTGATAACTTGAGGAAAACTAGTGGCGGCGGAGAAGGCCCCACCAAATTTAGTACCTGGGCCCACATTAGAAACACCATGTAAAGCTTCCGACCACCACTCATAACCTTGTATTCCAAGTCTTGGAACAGCAATTGCATTGTTCACAACAAGCCTTATCTTTTCAGGTAATGCAAGTCTTCCTATAAGGTCTTGTACCCTTGCATGAATTGGTATTCTTGTATTGCAAAATTTGTAACTTCTTGTTAAACCATTTTTTGGGTCACATGCAAAGGGTACCCTCCCTTCACTTAATGTAACTAATATGGAAATTAATAACATGAAAGTTATTAAGTTTTTGAAATAACCCATGATTGTTTTTGATGAATGAATGAGAGAGTAGTGTGGGGTGTGTTGTGTGTTTGTGTTTGTGTGTTTATATAGAGGGAAGTGTTGTGAAGTTGCGTCTTTTAAAGGGTTTGGGTAACGAAATGAGAGGAATAGAAAGATACTTTCTTGATTGGTTTTCCACGTCAAATAATTTATTGCAAGATATTATATTAGTGATAATATTGGATATATCATCTTCATATGCATGTATATGTGTATATATATCAAGGTTATAATGACTTAGAACTAAACTTGAATTAATGGATTTATTTTGGTTGATTAAAAAAGGAGAGGTAAGTGAGTTAGTGTAACACGCAGTTAGACTCGGTGGCTGGTGGCCGGTTGGTCCCTCTGTGGGACTTAGAGTAGATGCCAAAATAAATCACTTAAATATATTATATGCCATAACTCAAGAAGAGGTAATAAAAACTTCAAAAATAAAGAAAAGACAAAACTAGTGTAGTGGTAGGAATTTGAATTCTATGCATTGATTTGCGATTTACCGGATTTTAGCGATCGGTATGTTGGTGGTCGATAAATCGAAATTGAACAATTAAAATTTTAACATAGATTCAATTAAAATTTAAACATTCTAATTTCAATCTAATGATTACCGATAGATCAACTGCATAAATATCTATGAAAATCGTGACTTTGAGGATCTGAATTCACAACGAGAGTAGTAAGTTTGTCGGGTCTTTTAAAATGTGATTAAAAGTTTTTTAGACAAAGTGACAAATACTATATAAAAGTATTCAAAGTATAAATATTGACATTGACAACTGAACTTATAAAGTTGTATATTATATATATATATATATCATAGTAAACAAAAAGAATACAAAAGAGAAAAAGTTATTTCTCTAATTTATCATTTTATTTGTTTTTAGTTTCGATTTTATTGAGGAAGTGGAAGTTTTTGGACGTTCACGGGTTGGAGAATCTCTTGCATTTCTCACTTGCAAGCGTGAACTTGTTGGATTATAGAGTAGCTAGTTTTGCATCTTTTGTATTAACCTTTTATTTCTCATAGTGACAAGGTCCCGATAAAAGATAAAAGTCAAGCAAACTAAAGCTCCTGCATATGTAGGGTTTAAAAAGATGTCATATCATTTGATATATTGTTGGTCTTATCTTATTTATTACGTAAAAAGTTGTTGTTAGAGTGTCCTGATGATCCAAAGTAAATAAATTGTCTTTATGAAACTCGTTAACTAGTGAGTTCAATTGTTTGGGTTTTTACATGTTTTGTCTTCGATCACAAGGTAACAATTCCACAAGCAAGGTTCTTATTTCGTTCTCAAGAAGTCAAAATAATTGACGGATTCTGATTCTTCCAAACACCACCAACTACAATGACTTCACTTAGGATACACTGTTCAAAAACCTCTTTTGTTGGGTGTTTACCAATGTTTCATGGAAACAAACGTTTTCAATTTTCATCCCCGTGATTTTACTGGAACTGACTAAAGCATTTAAGTAAAAATCAAATCTCGTGACTCTATTATCAGAAAATATGAGTAATTTTGTCTTGATTTACTGCATTGTTTTTCCTTCCTTATGCAACTTGCAAACAAGTTTTTCTCATTATTATAATCGTCTTTTTCTTCATGTGTTTTTCTTTACTATCTTAAGACTTTGGGCCCAATCATAGACTCTATTTTAACCTAACAATATTTATTCATCTTTGACTCATTAATGAAATTTAAAACTCTAATACCATCTTAAAATTTGGTGTAATTCAATCCTCAAAATTAGACCTTATAATTAAGTAGATTGTCTCTTTGTCAAAAAATAAAAATGTAGATTGTCTGGTGTTTATGATTTGGTGATTTTTTGGCACTTTGAAAAAGTGGGTACGGTACTTTTAAACAAAACTAATTTAAAGTTTAAGTTTATTTTAAAATATACACTCTTCAGTCATTATTATAATAAAAAATCTACATTTTAGGTAAATGAAGTCCATATTATAGACCACATACATCACTTATTCAATAAATCTAAAATGTATTTTTACTTATAACAATGACCGGATAATGTATTGAGTATTATTTTATTTTTTCTAGGTGCCGAAATATTCACCTTATGATTTTTGAAAGTTTTATCTTTAATCATAATCGATGTGTGATTTAACTTTTATTTTCTCAAATGTTACATGATATATGTAAAAATGTATTTCAATATTGTTAAGTAAGTTAGGAGGGATCATTTAATATTGATGATAGTCAGATCTTAGAGGTGGGAGAAGATCTAAAAAAACTATCAAAAAAATTATTAGGAAAAATTTAAAAATTAATGAGTTGAACTAAAATATGGTTTATAATAAAACATTGTGGCGTAATTTGATCTATGTAACCGACCCAATTTAATAGAAAAAAGTTTGGTTATTTGCTGAATTGTTGAGTAAACATTTAATCAACAACTCTTAAATGTTTATTCTACGCAAGAAGTACAAGGCATCATTATTATATGATTTAGGGTCAAACTCTCCATAGTACTTATGGCTTAGTCACCCAAGAATAAGCAACTAAACAACATTATGTGTTGTTAGAAATAGATATATGCATGCATGTAAAAAATTCCATGCCAACTTGTGAGGGGCCTGCATGCTTTTTGAGAAGAATATACAATACACATTAATAGATGGCTTATAGCATGAAGACATTTTGTGTATTTGATTGGATAAGAGGGGTTCAATAAATAATATGTAGACGTATATTTTCAATAAAATGTTCCAAATTTGAAATTCAATATCCTTGACCCCGAAACATTTAAAATAGGTCTCTAATTAATTAACTTATTCTGTAAAAAAGAAAAAACTAATTAACTTATATCATTTCGATTTTTTTGTTAATTAAAAAATGAAGCTTCCTATCCAATTGTGCATCATATATAATATGATGGCTTACCAACTGTCTTTAGAGCATGGCATGTGAGGTTCAATAACAAGATTCGGAGTTCCACATGCTGCCACTGTTTCAATACACTTAACATATTTAATTAATCATGTACTAGTATTTTGTGTGTTAAATTTTGATTTTTGAAAACAATTATGGTCATAGATGTTGAATATATTCATTGTAATACGTATCAAATTGAAAAAATAAATTAATTAGTTAGACAGTCGTTCATGCTTAAAAGTGGGGGAACAATCTTTGTAAGCAAAAAATGAAATAAAGATATACCAGTTGGTTTTTAAAATGTGGGAGCGACTTAAAGTGCAATAGTTTAAAAGATTTGGTACCTCAAAACATGCATTTAAGTTCCATTTTGGTGGGGTTTTAATTTTCAATTCATTAATTCATCGATCGTGTAAAGTTATTTTAAATATGTCTTTAATAAAGTGTTATCACATCGATTAATGAAATTAATACGACAATTCACATGTTTTTAAATATATTATATAATGTGGTAATACATCATTAGATAAATGTGTAAAATAATTTTACACGACAGTGTATATAAATTAAATAATTGATATAGCTATCTTGTTTAATTTCCATTGGGTTCTTAGATTGATACATTGTTCTCACTAGTTATATCTAGTTATAACTATTAATCATAATTAAAGAACTCATTTTATTGAGTTGGTTAAATATAGACAAAACTTGAACAAATGGAAGGACCACCAAACCAAAGCCTTCTCAAGAAAAAGCTTCAATGTGAAGTATAGCACAAACAATAATGTTAAAATCCATTTGTTGTTGAATTTTTTGTCGTGGCATTGTTTTTGCTTTGAGTACCAAATCATTCATGTTGTGTTATCTTAAAACTGATCTATCGCCAAACCAAAAAGGGAACAACAAACAATGAAAAGAAGCAATACATGCTATCAACTATCAAGGTAAACTTTTAGTAACGGTATAACATTTTATATAATGTTAATTCAGTCCAAAAAGAAAAAGAGAATCAATTATATATAATCCTTAAATTATATGTGTGGTTCATGTGAAAAAGGAGTGTGAATTGCAACATTAATAAAGGAAACTATAAACATTTTTTTCTATAAGAAAAATAAATTACTGAGACTACAAGAGCTACTCTAACCCATCAATACAAGAGGTTTAATATTTCAAACTAATTGAAGACAACAAATGGGGCTAAGCCACCATTGATAAAATTTAACACCCGGACTTTTTTACCATCATATTTAAACCAAGCACCATCATATAAGATTTATATTAATCGCATGTTTAAAGTCACCCCTAATTGATAACTTGCACTTAATCAAGGAGGTAAATTGACTGAAATGTTCTTTAATACTAGGTTGAGTCACGACCACATCGCTTTCTTTAAGACGTTTCGTGGTAAGCCATTATCAACCACGTCACCCTTAAGATAAAACAAGTTCAGTTAAACTGTGTGATTAACTACTGCACTTTAGAAAGTCGTTCGAGAATTACACCACTAATATGGTACTAAAATCACTCATATTTTAATACTGAAACCGATCAATAATGGTACTATGACCACTATACTATGGTATTGTGACTACTCAAATATGGTGTTACCACCATTCTAACATTTAACATCTCCAAATATTAATATGGTATTTCAACCACTTAAATATGGTGCTACCATCATTCTAACCTCTAACTTCTCCAAGAATCGAAGAAGATTATATTTTTAAGATCATTCTTAATTTTCGAAGGGGCATTATACCTCAAAAGGGACTATGTTCATAATAATACTATTTATTCTGAAAGGACATAAATTATCGAATGTATTATGCTCTTAAGACCATTCACAATTTTGAAGGGACATTATATCTAGAAGGGTCTATGGTCTTAAGAACACTTTTAATTTTAAAGGAACAGGAAAAAAGGAGATGAAGATCCTCAACAGAAACCAGAGAGGGAGAGAGAAGAAAATGATTTGAAGTTTCAGAATACTCGGTGTATGGAATGAATTATGTGAGCTCTATTTATTGAGATCATTCACAACTAATAAGTGAGAAACTTTGGGAACAAGTAATCCATATATTAGATCTAGTACAAAAATATCTTAAATTGAGTACCAAAATATTTCAGATTGTGTTCTAAGAAAACACTTATATATATATATATATATATATATATATATATTCTCTTGTGTGTACTTCGTTTACATAATTATGTACCCTCTAGAGGTACACCCCCCATTATATTATCATTACTGCTGTGTATGATCTATCCAACATATTCCAACAATCCCCACTTGAATTAAAAAATAATTTTGGAAATAACGTCAAGCGTTTCTATAAGATTGTTAATAAACAAAGTTGTCGCATACAACTTGAACCTCTGCATTGAACTCTATCTCAGACATAGAACCCGCACACAACCTTTTCCTAATGTGTATTCTAAAATCTCGTGTGTTTATGGTCATGCACGTTTATCCCGATTTGACGAATGATATATGTATTCTGCCTAAAAATCCCATAAGAACCGGCCTCCTTTCCACATTCGTATATGTGAGTCTATCAAGAGTACTCATATAGCTATGTACTCCACTCCACATAAAGTATAAATCTCATTAAGAATTTCTATTATCTCACCCTCCAGTCATTGATGGAATCATGCTTCTCTAGTTTTATCATAGCATGTTATATCACTTCATGACTAGTTATTATCCTTTGAACCTATTTCTTGCGATCTCAAGTCATTTAGGTCAGGTTACCATCACTTATGATATATATATATATATATATATATATATATATATATATATATATAT
>Ga0099826_10001154_pt1 | contig 15179 bp, 11 predicted proteins | sample Mtrugardesep15_FD_76830 | JGI IMG/M metagenome (GOLD analysis project Ga0099826, IMG submission 76830) | Root nodule microbial communities of legume samples collected from California, USA - M. trunc garden sep15 | ecosystem: Host-associated > Plants > Roots > Nodule | place: USA: California... | reverse complement strand
TTTTTTTTTTTTTTTTTTTTTTTTTTTTTTTTTTTTTTTTTTTTTTTTTTTTTTTTTTTTTTTTTTTTTTATCACTCACTTTTTTTTTGTTTTGTCTTTAAAATATTTTATCAAACATAATTTTTTACTGCTATAGCTTAGAATATTTAATGACATTACGAATTGATAACACAAATAAAATGAGTTAAGTGTAAATTTAAAAAATATGGATTGTTATTTGTTTTTTGGTGCAACAAAAGTTATTATTTTAACAAACTTATAATTTGTTATTTACACTTATAATATCTACCTTTGATTTGTTAATCATAGTAGATATATCCCTATAATAACAAACTTATATATCCCTATAAGACGTATAAATTGTTTTACATTTATACAATTAAAGGAGATTAGAGTTCATTTGCGATCATAACACCACTCATATGCATTATATCATGGTACTAAGATAAGTTCTCGTGTCTTGACCAAAAAAAAAAGTTAAGTTCTCGTGTTGCATCTCTTCGACTCTTTTCCTTAAGTTATTATTTTTAAATAAGCAAGGCCATTACATTTTTTTTTTGTTTCAGACCAATTGTCCTTTTATTAATATATGCTTGTGTAGTTCTTGATCTCTGTATAGGCCAATTGTATATTATCATTGATTTCATTTCTTTGTATAGACCCGTTGAGACTTCTATGTATATAGTTTATAGTTATGATTGTTTTGTAGGACAACTGTATGTTGCTAATGAAATCAATGATAATACTCTTTAGTTATGATTGTTTCGTGGGAACATCATAACTATTCAAGCCAATGAAAATAGATTCCAGTTCATGTGTTAAAGCTACTAAAATCTAGGAAACACAGTGAGATTGAGAGAAGGTCACGCTTCATGGCTAGCTAATAGAATTTTAGTCTATGAGCATTTGTCTATTAATTTTAGAGACACTCAATCAATCAAGCAAACAACTTATTTTAGTTGCAATTAATTATGCTGTTTTCCTTCTAGTTTTTACTTATGTCTTTCATAACATTTAGTACACAAAAATCATTTGTCATTCTAATTACTCTCGAGGGAAGCTGAAGAATTCAAAGCCGAGAAATATAATTCTTTAATTGGTGTAATCGTTTCAAGAAAAATAGAATCGCCGTTGATAATTATTAACCGAATCTTCAACTTGCTAGGACTTTCAAGTAAGCTTTAGATCGAGATGGATCATCACATTGAGTTAAGAGCAATCACACAAGTGATAATTCAAACACCACGTTTTCACACAAATCCTTAAGACATTAAATATGCAAACCTCCTCAATTGTATGTTGCGAACATTTACTTTTTTATCCAATGTGAAACTTATAACTCACTTAACACATCAACAAGATGATTTTCAAGTTTGTCAATGGTGATATAAAAAGAAGTTGATTTATATATGTAATGGGAAGTTTCTGATGAATATTGAATAAAACTAATTTTATATTATTAATTTTAAAAAATAAAAACGAATTTCTCATTATTTACATGCATATTTGATGATCTAGACTTTAGTTTCGGTCTCTTGAGGTTATTCCACATGCATGCCTAAAATTTAAAACAAATTAATTTTCTCATTGAGGTTATTCATGTTTGTCTTCCGTCATTGAGTAACTTGAATTGGTTTGTTGAAGTTAATGAGAAGCAGAGTAACTTTCTCTAACTTTTTTCTACACACTTTCCCTTTCTTTTGTAGTTGCTATTAATTCCTTTTCAGTTTTCAGCTTAGTTTAGTTGACCAAAAAATCTTTTTCCTGTTTTTGCATGCAACCGTGAGGGGGCAGTTAAATAATTCAACTCCGATATTTTTCTAGTTCTTGTTGGGCTGTCCATGACAAAATCTCGTACTATAATCTGATACTGTTTTCCTGTCATTCACAATTTCATATAAATTATAGTAATAAATTCTTCCAATCAATAATCCCTTCTTTCTCTCTTGTTCCTATCATATACAGTACTCATTGTTTTTTATACCTATATATATATTCCCTTCATATGCAAAACATTATATAGATTTTGACTACATGCACTAACTTGTCTTAGCCGTTCGATTTCGAATCGACGGACAAGGTCATTTACGGTTGATTTTGTTAGTACGTAATCTGAACTGTTTGATTTTCAATTAACAAATATAGTATGTACTCTGGTGTTGTTTTTTGAGCAGATAATCCAGATCCCATATATATAATTAACAAGTAGTATAAACTACGTTTAAAGGAGACCTCACTATCATTGATTATAATTATTTAAGTCGTTGGATCGTATCAGCTAGTTGATATTTTATTAGCTCTTGAATGATATGGTTCATGTCTTTATTAGTTTAATCAAAGTTCGTGAATTTGAATTCATGTACTAAAAATACAAAAACATTAAACTCTTGAGAAATTGTTTGTTGCATGTTATTGCTTTATTTGACTTGAGAGATTAATCTTTACCATTGATATTAGATGTACCCAAAAATAAATACTGATGATTTTTGTTGTGGTGTATAGTGGTTGATATAGGAATTGGGGTGTCTTTATTAATTATTATATAAACGAATATATTGAATATCAAAGTAAATGTAACTTTCAAGCATACTTGACATTTCATGAAGTACCTTTCACATTATTAAATAGATAATCAATTCAACCAAACACTTGATATATAGGCATATATTTGTTTTGTTAACTCGAGCTTTGAAATTTTAGCTCATATCCTGTGAGAATCTATGGTCAAAATATTTGTAATATATGTTAGAGTGGTACCAATCGGCATTTCACATCCACTAAACCTACGCTGAATGATGCAACTAATTAATTTAATACAAATATTGATGATGTAACCCCGCAAGAATGAAATTCATGTGGTCAATTTTCTAAACTGGATTTCATGAAGCAGCTGCTCTTAGTTGTAAAATATATACGATGTACTTGTATACATTAGGAAGCTTATAATAGCGATATCTATTAAATTATTAATGTACTTGTCAATTTCACTGTTCTATTTTTGTACATTAAACTCTCTAACACTCAAGCCTACTCATAGGATTTACATTCATCCACTTGTTTGAGTCATATTTAACTTGATCCCCTTCTAAATTATTGAATAAGTTAACTAGCTTAAGCTAATTCAAAAAATAAGATTAATTAAAGTGAAGAACATTAAGAATAATTATGGATATTTGGTACAATGTTTTATCAGATTTATGCTGGAATAGAGGATTAAATTCTGGGGCTCTGGTGTGATGCACATGGAGGGAGGGTACGTATAATAACGTTAATGTTAATTTATACAGCTTTTGTGAAACACGGACATAGATACATCATACAACATGACATTAATTATGTGGTGAACACTCAAATACGGGAGATGATTCTCTTAAAGAAAATTTCCTCGTGTTTTATGTGTGTTTTGACTTTTGATCACAACCATTACAATTCATATTTTGCTAAATTCTTCTTCTCTATCATTTCTAATGAAGATTTCAATAGACTTTCATGTCACATGAGAGAATTCATACCCCTCAAATGCCTTTTAAGTTTTGTGGATCCAATCATTTAATATCGTATTACTTTTTATATCTAATTATGTTAAAAAGATCATATATCTGATGTCTTAAAATTTAAGTAAAAATGTGATGTCAATTTCTCTTTGTGTGATTGTTTATAGTCTTTATATTATGATAATCGGACTCCCTTCATAAACTAACAATTTTACATTGAATTCGTTACTTTTTATTTACTACTTACCAGCAGCATCCAATGATGTAACTTAAGTGCAGCTCAAAGTTGTAGAGGCATATGCATGCATGCATGCATTGTCTCACCTCTCATGCTCATCAAATCTGCTTATTGTATTTCTTTCCTTAATGTATCTTCTCTATGCATATCAAACATGCAACATTAATTTTCTAAAATTGCAAGAGAAAATCATACGGTTAATTTCTTATGTTTACTAAAGTGGTTGTTTGTTTGTACTGTGTCTTAATAATTTGATTCCGAGAGAGGAGGCTTTTATTTATAGTTTGAGGACAAAAAAAAGTTAATGGGCTTGAGTGGGCCAATGTTAATTACGTGATGGTACTGGAAGGAGTCAGGAACTCAACTACAACTAAGACTTAGTCCTGTTATTCTGACCCCATAAAACAATTATACAGATCAGAGACAGCTGGTTTATTTTGTGTTCCATAAAGCAATCAACATTCAACATGCTTCTATCTTTAAGGAGACAACTAGTACTAAACTGCTGTCTAATTAATGAAATCTTCAACTTCATGCAACTCTTTTCCTTTCACCACTGACTTCAACTCTTTTGTTTTTTGTGATTTGTTATGTAAGAGATAAGTAAATTTACAAAATAAGGTACTTAATGATGTAGCTCTCTTTATTTTTTTGGTGAACTAAATATCATCTGAACGCAACCGTAGAAATATGAATTTATATCCTTATAAGGTAGTATCGAATGGCAATTGATACAAGTGTTTTTATTAAATTAAATATGTGTATAGTATCGAATAATTTTGTACTGCCTTATATAATTATGTCATTTCAATTGCCATCCCTACCAAGAAAAAGCACAACAGCGTTAAAAGGAGACATGATGTTTTTCTTTTGGGCATTCAAAATCTATAAAGCTAATACCAGTTACTTGTAGTCTTGACATTTGAAATTGATTGGTATGGTTTACGATAGGTACACTAAATGGGTAAGTCTGTAATTTCATATTGCTCATAATTCAGGTGAATCCTATATCCAAGTTGGACTATCAAAAGCAAAGGACAACAATTATCTTTGTCGATTTTTCCAATTACAAATTTTATTAGCGAGTGATTTAGAAGATTTCCAAAGTGAAAATATATGGGAGATATTCTTGAATCATGATTAAGGTTAAGATCTGCATAAATTTTTCCCCCAAAAAAAAAAAGATCTGCATAAATTTTGGGTAACAAGGTGCATCAAAGCAAAGTATGGCATATTGTGACATTAACTTATCTTATAATAAAAGCGAGATAAATAATTGGATAGTAGAAGTTTTACTTTTTCCCATTTCTCAACTATCTCTATGGCAATAAATTTTCACGTAAGAGTACCTTGTGCTCAACCATTACAGTACATTATTGCTTTTCTCCATTAAGGAATGGGATTTTCTATTTCAACTTTCTGACTTTTCACAAACGCCCTACAATATTTTAGATTGTAGAATTTGAACCGTATAAAAACATGTTAAAAAACTCTCCAACATTCCACAATGTTTTTCTCAAAAAATAAAACAACATTCAAATTTTCATATTTCAAAATCCGAACCAAATGAAAATGGTGAGAAAAGAAACTCCCTCAATGGGTGTATGGAAACATGACACAATGAATTGCTTTTCAGCCTTTCAGGCCAAAATTTGTCGTATCTTTTTTACCTAGTTAGCCTTTAATGTTAAATGTTGTATTTCAATATTTAAGGTGTGTTTGAAAGAGTTCATTTTATACAATTTATTAAGGTTTTTTTTTTTTGTACAAACAATTTATTGAGGCTTATTATATGATATATAAATAAATCCCCTGTCAATGTTTTGAGAGGGTATATAAAATCCGTAAATAACTTATGTACAATCACTATGTGATAAGTCATACACATCCTTGTCCTTGCAGTATTTGTTTCCAAACAGCCCCAGCTTGGTGCAATTCTTTTCCCAACTCCATGCCCCCCCTCCCCCTCCCAAAAAAAAAAACACTCCTTCGTTTTTGGATTTTAGAATTTGAATCCTCTTTATAATGTGCAGGTGTCCATCTAATGAATAAAACACTCCTTTAGATATTTTCACATCTTACTGGAGATAAATAATGCGTTGTTTATCTTCGGGCGCAGTATTTCTGGTGTGATAGTTTTGAAGAAGAATTTTTCTTTTTGTAACTAGGGGTGGTTGTCTTTCCGCCGTATGTCGTGACAATATACGAATGTATACATTCCTCTCGTTTAGTTGTGATCGGTTCTCTGATACTCTGCTAGGCGGGTGTTGGTGCTGCTATGATTATGCATTATAATAAGCTTGGATGTCTTTTTTTGGATGCATGCATTGGTGCTACTATGTCTTTCTTTGTTTGATAAGAATCCTCATGTTCTTCCCCCGCGTTCATTTATTAATAGTTGTGTTGTGTAGGAAATGTGAATTGAACTTTGGAATTGTCCAAGGAGGATTGTAATAAAGTGCTTAGAACAAATCTGTGATACAAGCTAATGCGTGATACACGGAGAATGCATCTGCAATACAAATTCAGGTTCAAAAATCGGGATGTAAAAAAATCCTGACGGAGCAGTTTACCTCGGTTAAACCGTAGTAACTTGTCCCTGGCTAAAAAAATCCCTCATTAGATGGGGGGTGCACGTTATAAAGGGTACTTAGATTCTAAATACAAAATCGAAGGAGTGTTTTCGGGTTTTTAGGGGACACAACGAGATACATGAGGGTTGGAAAAGAATCTCACATAAGCTTATCAGTGGTAACAGATTGCGTCTATTTAACATTAGGCCAAACCCATTTCACGAACCCCACCAGATTCTATACCATATTTATGGTTGAATAGAATGCTCAAATAGCATGAATTGATCACATGGTTGGGTAGAAGGGTCAAAACTCAAGCAGAATTAGCCATTAGGTACAAAAATTAATGGTAGACCACAATATCCTATACCATATTTACAAATATGTACAAAATTGACAAGGGACCACATCAGTTACGACTCTTGACTCTAACAAAATAGAGTTTTACATCATGTTGCCTAGCTAAAACTTCAACAAGAGCTCACTTGCTCTCTTAATAACAGACCTCTCCCCGTAGAAAGAAACAAAGCCATAAAGCCAACAAAATAAAAAATGAAACTCTTTGACACAATAACATAAATGATAGAACTAAAATGAATTAAAAAAAAAAAATAGTGATGAAAGTAATCTAATGGTCCTGAATACAAGAAAAAGAAACAAAATAACCAAAATTGTTTATCTTCATGATTTTCCCCTCCCGGAAGCTCCTTCACGCTGACTACGAAAATGACTGAGAAGCTGTTGTGCCTGCATGTATGTCAACACATGTTAGCCACATTTCAGATTATGTTTGGTACCTGTGATACTAAATGTCATGACCACCAATGTTTCTGCACTCTTAGAGTTTCTGTGTTACTGAAAATTTCCATTGTGCAAATAAGGCCAATTACTTTCTAAAACATTTAGAGTTTTCATTTCTAAAATTTGTGTTCATGTTAAATTGCTAATAAGAATTAAGATGATGAAATACTAATGCAGTGAACAATAATGATAAAAGAGAAGCCAGAAGATAATGCATTTTCAGAAACTACGTAAACAATGTGTTGTTGGCATTTTCAAAATTTCTGAAAATGCTAGATTTGTTTTAAAAAATTGTTAAAGAATATGATAAGGAAAATATTGGATCTATATTCTCGTTGTTTATTAGTTGAAGTGAAAATGAAAAAAGAAAACATGAAAGGTAAACAGGCTTTGAGTGTCTATTAAGATTTGAGAACCCATCAACTCTCCCAATCAACCTCCGGTCTAAAAAGTAGCAGGTCGCAACTATTCATTCTCTTCTATTTATTCCATTATAGATGATTCAGAACTAGGTTAGGGCTGGGCCAGTTGTAATGGGCCTGCGCCTTATGTAAGTGTGCGTAATTGGAGACCTACTAATAGATTTCCCCATCTTCCTATTTCTTAGGTATCAAATCAAGGGGAAAATGGGCAAGGGAGAGGAAAGGATTCACTGCATAGAGTATCTTAGAAAGTAAAATTTCAGCAATCAGTTTCAACAAACCGAATGTGTTGGTTATCATGATTAAATCACAAAGATTGAAAACTCTATTTTATCTAGAGATGGATAACAGCTCATCCAAGTGCAGCAAAATGACGGTATAGGCGCACTAACAAAAATTTAACCATCAAAATAGATTGCAAAGACTGAAAGAGAATTAGCACATACCTTTTCCTTTGCTCTTGGCGTACCAAACTGAGACAATGCAACTACGGGGGGTACAGCTCCTTCCTGAAGAATCAAGGTACAAAACTTACAGCTGTGAAGGCTTAGTTGCAAGAGAATGGACGCAGCATTTTCCTTTCCCCTCTGAGAACCTGATTCCACAAGTTCAACCAAAAAGGGGATTCCCCTTTCCCGTACAATTTCTACCCGACCCTCTGGGATTGTCGATAGGTTTGCCAGAAGAGCAACAGCCTTGTCAACCATTCCATCAGCAGGGTCCAATAGCATAACCAGAGACTTCACCGCTCCAGCTTGAACCATCCGAGCTTTATTCTCGTGAAATATTGATAGGTTAAATAAAGCAGTTGCAGCATCTTTCTTCCCCCTAAGAGTTCCAGAAGCTAGAAGTTCCACCAAAGCTTTAGTAGCACCGGAACGACCAATTTTCGCCTTATTGTTTTCTGGTACTGAGAGGCTGAATAGAGTGGCAGCAGAATTTTCCTTGGCACCGTTATTTCCTGACTTCAAAACATGGATAAGTGGTTCTATAGCTCCTGCTTCCATAATCAAAGTCTTGTTGTCTTCGTTAATCGACAAGTTCAGTATAGCTGTCACGGCATGCTCTTGCGTTATCTTCGTGTTTGAAGATAGCAGTGGAAGTAAATGCATGATAGCCCCACATTGCCCTACAATAATACGGTTTTCCATGTTATGCTTGGTAAGGAGACGCAATTCTTCGGCAGCAGCAGCTTTTGTTTCATTTGATTGACTCTGTAGATCTTCGATCAACTTACTGACATGAGATGCGGTGGTCAATTTATCATGCTCCGAGTTGAAAACAGGGCTGGCATCAATTTTTGAATTTGAATGGCTAGTAATAACAATATTATTATTGTTATTGTACTTATTTTCGTTCTCCATTGTTGCATTTTTTAATCCAGGACTTTCAAATTGCTCTCGTGATACAGTTGGAAAATTCCCGAATTCTTTATATGCAGGAGAAGCAGGAAACACATTATTAGTAATTTCTCCAGATAACGGCGCATGCGGATGCTTATGTGATATCCCTGGCACCTTTTTTGAAACAGAAGGTACATAATCTGTACTAGAAATAGAACTTGAAAATGATTCACTTCTGCTGTGACTACACGAAGGAGCAAGAGATTGCTGCTCAAACTTTTCCGTGTCACCACTCTGACATCTATTGGATTCACCACTTAATCTGGAAGAGTTGTCACCCTTTTGCTTCTCAAATGAATTTGCAGTTTGAAGAGATGATTTTGAATTGGAATTGCTACTATGTGAAGACCCAAAACTACAGACACGATCTAAATCTTGACGCAATAGATAATCTGAGGAGGGTGAACTCTGGGTAGGATTACTCTGGTTTGAGTTACTAGGAAGTTCGACGTTATTTTCTTCACACCAATTTGCAATCATAGCTTTAACAGTATAATTGGGAATAAGATTTGCATGAGTTAGTCTCTGGTGAGTCTTGGGACAAACATTCAGCCCATGATCAAGCCACATTTGGATGGATTGTCTCTCATATGTTTGACCTGAAGCCACAATAACAGGATCCAACATGAGTTCGAGCGATAAAGGGCATCGAAAGTATGTTGGGACTGAGACACCACTTTTGACTTCAGGGCATTTAGTTTTCATCACATAATCACGTAAACTGCACACAAGATTCACAATTTGGTTAAGTTTATCCAGCTCCCCTTTTGTTTTGTTGACTTCCGCATTCAACCTTTCCTTTTCCACAGCAATACTTTCTTTCAGAAGCTCCTGGTTTGATGTCAATTTAAGTAGCTCTATAATTTCCCCTAGACGTTCATAGCAAGGTTTAGTATTATCCTTTTGATTTCTCAGTGCTTCTTCTATATAGACTGTAGCTGATTCTTTCTCCAGAGACTGAAGTTCCTGTATATGGTGCTGAAAAAGTTGCTAGCAATTAGTCTCACAACTTAATTGATCAACATGACGCCAAATAACTGAGAATAAATATTCCCGCCAAATACACAGTATGATTTATCGGCCCAACCCAAAATTCTAAGATGGTATCAGCGTCTATTCATCGGATCACTCACCATTTATATCCACACAAGTCTAATGGTATTGGGAGTGAGGGAGTATATTGGATAAAATCCAAGTTCCACAATGAAAAGAGATAAGATAAGCCTGAAATGAGTTAAAAAAGAGTGACACTCTTTACTTCACAAGCCGATTTGGTAGGGTTGAGTTAGGCTCAACCCAAATTCTAAGACAGGAAACAAGTAGTTACAAACTTTGGACATACGTCACATACCTGAAGATTATCCAAAACCGAGGCAGATGAAGTCGACTTTGAGGATCTATAAATTATGTGACATATCCTAACTGAAGTGCTCTGTAACTTTATTAACAATTCCCCACTTTGAAGAACCTGAAAATACCATAACCCCAACAAAACAGTTAAAAGAGGTCACAATCAATCTCTCCTAGAGAAGAGAGGCATTGGTGATTTGTTGTTTCCTTTCAATCTTGTTCAAATGCCAACAAAGAAGCAGAATATCCTAAAAGTTTGAAATAATAGTTGCAGAGTAATTATACTAGTTTGAGTATGAATAACTAACAGCTTACATTATGGATCCTGCTCGTCTTTGGGCTCCATCTCTCAACGAACTCCCTAGCTTCATTAACCTGTATATCCAATTCATCACATTCTCTATACGGAATATCATCTAAAGGGATTTTGTAATCCACAACATCGTCAAGGACTGGTTTTAAACACCTCAACGCAGCAACCATATTATTACAGTTCTTCTGAAGGGGCACAGGCTTAACTGCTTGGCAAGAAACTAGATGAATTAACCGAGAAATACTGTTGAGGACACATTTTGCTGAAGTTAGATCCATTTGACCTGTTTTGGTAAGACCGCGTAAGAAACTAATATTATAAAAACGACAGAGAAATTGAAAAGGAATTGTTTTGTAACAATTACTAAGAGTTAAGCTGATATATAATATAAAATTTTGTTTATTTTTGGCTAAATTGCACATAACATGTGCCAGCTTAGGTTAATTGCAGAGAAACTCCCCGTGGCTCAAAACTAAGCAACTTGATTCCCTGAACTTACCGAAAAATGTAGATAACCCTTGCAAGGAGTGAATATGCACCGTTTGATAAGTTCAAGGAGTCAAATTTCTATGTCTTGAACCACATACGAGTTTTTAGCAAATGACCTATAGTTTAAATGCAAAGGCCATCCTTGAATTTTAGCTTGACTTTTTATCTGCTTCAAGTTCTGATCCGACTCTCCAACAACAATTACTGGTTAAACTAAACTACACTAAACTAAACTCTAATTAACACCACATGTTTGTGTTCATGCAAAAACACAGATCAGAAATTATACATTATAATACCTAAGCATTTGAATGTCATTCTAAAGCAAACCACACTAATAAACTAGCATGAAACGGACGGAAACAAAAATGTAAGGCATACAGATATTGCTTCAAGGTAAAACAGGTCAATACAAAATTACAAAGAGGTTAACGATAATTCACTAAAAGAGATCAAATGTAATAGCTGATGAAAATAATGCATGCAGTTCATAGAAGGAGAAACAAAATTTGGTTTTCATAATTTTCCAGTAAAATGATCATGAGAAATTGGGAAGACAACAATGTCAAATTTCAACTCAAATGACCCTAATTCAACTTTTACACATAATTCTTCATTTTCAAAAACCATACATTTTAATAAAAAAAATACTCCAACTCTCAAAAAAAGAAAGGAAAAAAAAAAACAAATTACCACCTTTTTTACAACTTTTCCATATTTTCTCTACCAACAAAATAGAAAGTTTACATTTTTCTATGACCAATCAACAAACCAAACAAAAAAAGATACAACAACATGGTAAAAATCCCTTAAAATTCACACAAACCTCAAAAAAAAAAAACCAAATAAGTCAAAAACAGAAAAAGGGCACCTAAGAAATCCATGAAAAATGAAAGAAATATAAAAAAAAAAAATGCATTTTTTAAGCAAAAATAGAAACTATGAAGAATTGCATTTACATACCTGTATGCATGGTTATGAGAAACAGATCGAGATCAATAAAAATTGATTCTTTTGTGAATTTGAATGGTAACTAGTGAAGGGGTTTCCCTTCATTCATGGCTGTGTTTCCCTTCTCAACAAAGACACCTGGAAAGCCTGGGGAAGAGGGTCCCTTTCAGCAACCATAGAGAAATAAATTTTTATGAAACTAAGAAAAATCATAAACAAGGTTAAGGTTGTGGATCCTTAATGATTTTAATACGGTTGCAGTTGCAGATTTTTTGTGTATTTTGGGAAATAAATGAATATTTTTAAGCATATGATATCAGCTTTTAATAACAACAAAAAATGCATATGATGTCAAAAATAAAAATCATGGTGTGTCGAAGTTGATAAATAATCCGATTATTTTATACATTGATTGATAATAAAAAAATATATGATTTTAGACATGTAGCCCGTGACAAAGAGATTTAAGCGCAAGTCGTTGATGCATACGATTTTTTAAATAAAATTACATGTAACTTTTGATTCAAATTTAAGCAAGTACATATTGAAGTCGTTGATGCATACGATTTTTTGATAAATCTACATGCAACTCTTGATTCAAATTTAAGCAAGTGCATATTGAATAATGAACTGTTTATATTTTTACCATGTTATGAGGGTGTCTTTGTTTTAAGTTATTTAGAAATAAAATTATAAAAATATGTATCATTATGTATAAGTTAATTAAATTTTATTTTTTTTGGTATAACAAATTTATGGAAAATTGAATTGGTGTTGAATTAGACATTTTGCTGAGGTATCGATTGCGATTCATTTTCTTCAAGTGATTACATGGACAAATGAACATCGTCTCTCACTTATGAGTTCCTTAACTACTTTAATAAAATATTTAGTACGGTGTTTTGAGTTTTTAGTTGTTGAACTAAGAAATGCATGTAAAATAAATATAAATGACGAAAAAAAGAATAAAATTAGCTTGAGTTTGATCGATTATGTCTTTAATGCATTGTAAAATACGAATATTCATAGGCAAAAAAAATCATATTGATAATTGATAAAAACAACACGACCTACACAATGTTTAGCCTTGTTTGGATATTTGCGGAGGTAATGCGTAAGTTTTCACTTCTTAAGGGTGTGTGTGTGTGGCGCCTTACGTTTGGCTGACAGCTTTCCACTTCGCGGTGTGATTCGTTGTCAGTTTGTGCAACTTCCCTTGAAACATGCATTCATGCCAATCACAGATTGCAGTTGGTGGCGCTATAAATATGGAGCATGTATCGAGTGCCTCATTGTCCAATTCTCCTAAGCTTTGATCGAGTCTGACATATTCAAGATCCACACTCTCTTCGGTAGACTCGAGAAAGAATCAGTTGACTCTTGTTCAGAATCAATAGTGCTTGCCTAACCTTCCATGCACCGAGGGGAAACACGTCTATCCTTAAATCATATATGTTGATTTCAGCTATTGATTAATTTTGAGTGATGGGATGATGCGACATAATCTTAATCAACTGCACGTAAACAATGTAATTATTGTGCCACAAAAGTTAAAAAGTTTGTTGTTAGGGACCCACATTCGACCTACGATTAGATAGAAACTAACAACTCTTGTCGATTCACTTGCTCCAACGGTAACTTTGATTTTCCCAATTGATTAAGTGATGGTTCCTCTTAATCATTATGTTAACCTTTCCTTGTAAATATTTTCGGTGGAGATCTACGCTCTCACTTTACTATTTGTCGCCTCTTTATTATTATTTTTTTCTAAGTTTTTTTGAGTCAAACCTTATTAATCCTCTCTCCTTCTGATAAAACCATAAACCATAGTTTCCAAAATATCTTCCTTTGATTCTAAATATTGACCCTGGTTATGGTGACGTAGAAAGCTCAAGTTCTGAATCTCTTGTTTTCTTAGACCATGTCCCCTTCGATCAATAATATCTTGATCATCCTTATGCTTTAATTCCCGTTCATGATCATTTATGCCGTCACCTTTCAACCTTTTTCATAAGTGATGGGATGTTGTTCCTTTAATTTTGCCTTCATCTGAAAACTTCTTACCTTCTGCTACTTGTAGAGGAATGGTTTCTCACCAAAGAAAATGCATTTTATTTCCTAACTTCTCCTAGTCCGACAACTGCCTACCTAGCTTGGTTACATCAGATGGAGGTTGTCCATGGTCAAACTTGGAAGCGATGAGGTATATATGACATGATCATGCTTTCCATTGTTAAACAAGATTTGACCTGCAGCACTTCTTTCGTTTTCTTGGGTATTCTTCTGTATGGGTTAACATGCATGTCTTCCCTTAGGGGATGATGACTTCTTACGAGACTCCACTCCTCCAAATTCAAAATTTTATCGTTTAGACTCATTTTTCATTTTTTTAACTTTTCATATTATTAGAGAAATTAAAAAAAAATGCATTAGTTTAATTTGTTTTTAAAATCTTTTTAGTGGTGTTTTTATATATTTTATTTGACATGTTTTTATCATTTTTTACTTAATTTTTTTTATTGTTTTTAAAAGTGAAATTCGCACTTATGAAACATGAGAGATTTTGATCCAAATATTTCAGATTATATAATCCAAATACATTTAAACTGTGTTCGAATTATATAATTTCAAATATTTTTGTAAAAGATAGGATGCGTGAGAAGATAATGCACTTATTTTAATGATCATATTTCAAATTAAACAATTAAGCTCAAATGAATAATAAACTCTCTCAAAAGATAAATTATTTGAGAAAAACCGAGATTCAATTGTTAGATAAAGTAATTTTTTATTGGACTTTATTTATGTCTCAATCGAATTTAGATTCCCTGACTTCTTACTTTAAGAACTCCGAAGAAAAAAATACTCCCTCCGTCCTATAATACTTGACACAGTTGACCCTATTACGTATATCAATGCATAATTTTGAGCTTAAGTATCTTGAATAATATATTAGAAAAAATTATTAAAATTTGATATTTTGAAAATATTTATCGAAACGAATCTAACGACATTTTATATGATACTCCCTCCGTTCCTTTTTAAGTGTCTTTTTAGAAAATTTCCATCAAAATAGCAAAGTGTATTTTTTCACATTTTCTTCCAATTATACCCTCCTTTTAATTCAACAATAAATTCATATTTT
>Ga0099826_10001153_pt1 | contig 15183 bp, 9 predicted proteins | sample Mtrugardesep15_FD_76830 | JGI IMG/M metagenome (GOLD analysis project Ga0099826, IMG submission 76830) | Root nodule microbial communities of legume samples collected from California, USA - M. trunc garden sep15 | ecosystem: Host-associated > Plants > Roots > Nodule | place: USA: California... | reverse complement strand
GTCCAGATTCGGTTTCTACGTAGTCTGGGTATTTCATTTTTGATTTGCCGTAATCCTTCCCTCTAAGCGCAGGCACTGTATGTAAGTGCACAAATTATGCATCATATTGAAAGTCTTTATAGTTTGCTTTTTCTTATTTTATACTATGTGGCTCAATAACATTATGTTTATCAGTTTATGATAAAACAAACACACAAATCAACCTACTCTTCACCATCAGTAAAGACACAACTGCATTACTTGCTCACAATATGCATAACATCACCATTCTCCTCCTTTCCGTTTCAACAAATTTTAACAAACAGACAATGACCTTCTTCAAAACTTCTTAATATAGTTCTTTTAATTTAAATAGGGGAAGAGAGAACATTATTAATTGAAATTGGTCTTTTTACACCTTCCTTTGGGGTATTTGAACTATGTCCCATGAGGTTACAAACTCAAACTCTTACTACTTAGCTAATACCTCATAGACATAGTTTACACCTCTGTTAAAAAAAAAAATCGGTTGTTGATGTTTTAGAAATACAAGATATAATTGACCATTATTTTCCAACTTCACTCTAAGATGTTTTATTCTTACTACATTGTTTAGTATAGTGGACTATTTATACTCTTTGCATTGACAAATTAGAATTTGTAAAACATTAAAACGACTAATAATATAATGAAGGGTATACAATACAACAATGTCATGGTCTTGTTTGGATAAACAACTTAATTAAGTGTTTATAGCAAAAACATTTATCATATTAGCGCTTATGTATACACTTTCTATTAAAAGAAATGAACTCAAGTCAAACTGTTTTATTATAAGCTATAAGTTATTTTTATAGGCAACCCAAGAGAGTTTAAGGAAATAAGCTAAAAGCAGCTTATAGATATTTCAAAAGCTCTAGCAAACAATTTTAAAGTGCTTATGCCAATACATAAGCTCAAATAAGCCAATCCAAACAAGGCCTCTTTGAATTGGCTTATTTGAGCTTCTCTACTAAGCACCTAAGCATATGTAAGATTATTTGAGATAAAACAGTTTATGACACATTCATTTGATGTGTTCAGCTTATTTTCACAAGTTATCTTAGGAAAACAGCTTATAACTTATACGAAAACAATTTAACTTTATTTTATCTTTTGTTGTAGAAATAGTTTATGCATAAACGCTTATCATGATAAACACTTATGTTGTAAGCTGCAAATTAAGCTGTTTATATCCAAATTGTCTACAAATGCAAATTCAGCAAAAGTAACACAAAAAAGTGAGAGAAGTTTGAATTTATAGAGAAAATTACTGTCAGCAAATTCAGATGCAAGACCAATTCCTCCTTTACAAAAGGTTCCAGCAATGACAGCAAAGGAAGACAGAACCATCTTTCTACGTTCAAACGACGTCGGAAAACAACAACTACCACTCTTACTGTTGCTTTTACCTGAAAAAACGGTTACATATTAAAAACGTAAATAAATGAAAAAACAAAGTTAAATATGCTATTAACTTTGCTGGTGGCATATTCATATCAATTTGAATGAATGAATGAATGAATGCTGACCGGAGAATGAAGAATCGGAGAGATTATGAGGATCCTGAAAGAAACGATAATAGTTAAGTTTGTATGAACTGAAGATAAAATTGAGTAATAGAAGTAGCATGCGTGCGTACCAGAGATTGAGATTTTGGTAGAGAAAGAGAAGCGATGGAAAAGGACAAAAGTGAAGCCATAACTGTAACTCTGAATGGAAGTTGCTAGATTTTGAAGGCAGTGTATGTTTTCTTAAAGATAGATTACAACACGTCTTTGGCTTTTGCATATAAGTGTGGTCTCAAGTCCAAGTTTTTTACTAAGACCATCTATAGAACAATATTTATGTTCTTGAACCATTTTGGTGGGGTTTAAAGATGCCACATATGTATTAAGTATTTTTACTTCAATGCAAATAACAATATTTATGTTCTTAATTTACACCTACATTCTTGCATCTATAATAATAATATATATGTGGCCCTCTTTGCTTTTGTTTTTGACTTTTTTTATGTTCTGAAGTAAGTACAAAAGGGCAGCTATTTGGTCTTTAGAACATGTTCTTGTGGTGCCCTCCTTCTCCACTTTGGATGACATGTGGATGTTCTTTAATGCTAAAAAATAACAAGCACAGTTCTTGTGTGTCCTTAAATATGTAGAACATAGTGTTGTAGTTGTTCTAAGTTTTAAAATTTTGCGTTTTTAATCACCTTATTTTAAAGTTTTTGGTTCCCTTACTTTTTCATATTTTACAAAAGTTAGATCTTGTTGATTTTACTAGTCAATGTTAATGTGGATACTAGATTGTTCACTAGTTTAAAGTTTGGTTCCTATTGCAACGAAATTATTTATGATTGGTAGGGTCTGTTTTGGTCGTTGGAGGAACGTCATTCTATGTTGACTAGGTTTTTGAAGAGATGGTTTCTCTGATGGACTTGTAACGAACACTCTGATCTCCAAATTTTTAGTTTTCACTTCGTTTTTAGTTCAACTGTGGCATATTCAACCGTTGGAACAGTTTTATTTGACCTTGTTGGACAGTAGGGTCCGTTTTGTTTGTATGAAGAACGTCATTTTATGTCGACTACGTTTCTGAAGAGATAGTTTTTCTGATGGGCTTGTAACGAATACTCTGATCTCCCAAATTCCAGTTCATGTTTTGTCCTTAGTTTAGTTATGTCATATCCAACGGTCAAAACTGTTTTGTTTGACATTAATAGTCGGTAGGGTCTGTTTTAGTCGTTAGAGAAACGTCGTTCCATGTCAATTAGGTTTCTTAAGGGATAAGTTTTTTTTGGATGTACTTGTAAATAAGACTCTGATCTCCTAATTGTGTGTCAGTCTCTCGTTGAAATCGTCACACTGGTTATAACTTCATCATATGATGACATGAAACATGATCGTATTATCATCTCTAAAGCCCTACCTTGCCTTCACACACTCCTTACCTTAGAAATTTAAGGTCGCATGGGTATCACATGTATCAAGTGCTTATAGTACATGTTTGTTTAAAAATTAGACTATGGAGGATGTTATGCGGTCTAAGGAGAGTTTTGTTGAGGATAGTCTAAATAGTGAAGAAATTGATAAAGATGGTGATGAGAAGGAGTGAATGAATAAACGAGAGTTACGCTCACATTGACAAATATTCTAAACATTATCAAATTTTAATCTGCATAAAAATACATTAATATTTTAAGACACGCAAACAAACACACATATTTTTATGTGTATTGATATAATATAACCTTAACATTACTATATTTATATTTAATTGATTGATTACTCGTATGTGGTTCACACTTTTCATCATCATGAGCTTTATTGCTAACATAGCAAAGTTCCTATTGTTTACCTTATGCCATTTAATAAATATAATGTAATTACTATAACTCAATTTTTATTGCAATTTTTTTTTGGTACATTTGCAATTATAATTTAATACTTATGTATTATTAATTTATTAACTTTTTGGCCCTCAATACAATCAATTTCTGGATCTGCCCTTGAATCTAATGTTGTTGGTTATAACATGCTTTTAATATTCAATGGAAATAAATCTTTTTGATATGATATGATTATAGTTAAGGTTTCAATTTGCTATTATTAATTTAAAAACGGGTGTTGATGGAGAAACTAAGGTGAGTGTTTTTTAGTTAAATATGATGTTCATATTTTTGGATGAAGAATTCTGGATTTCCTAAGTTTATACAAAGATAAAAAATTTAGGAAATGGAAACTAAAACTACTCCATTGATCCAAAAAATTTTATCCCTGATTGAATTTTTATATTTTTTTAGAAAGACGAAATGACAAAGTCAATAGAAATTCATTCACAAATAAAAGAATATTCTCCCTCTCCAACAAGCCGGCCTTAGTTTTCTCTCTCTAGGTTTTTTTCTTCCAGATTTTTCATTGAGAGGGTGGTTTTGGGTCAATTCTTGACCTGAAATCACCTCTCATCATCTTTTTCTCTCCATTTCAATCTAAATAAGTGATTTTTCACATAGATCTAGGTTTTTTTCTTTGTGATTTCATCATCTAAGTGTGGTGGTTTGTTGTTCGTCGTCTTGTGCGGCGTTGTTTGATTTCCCGTCTTCCCGCGGTGTTCATTTGATTCATATTGAAAAATCGATTATTCAATCAAAGATTTGGGCGTCAATGTTGCAGATCCGGAGGCCATGGATATTCCGGTGACTTTAATTTTATCATATATTTTTGTAGACATTATGTCGTTATATGCTATTAACTTGAATGCTGTGAGTTTGTTCGCAGATTCATCTTTTACGTTTTTAGCGGTATTGAATGATTTAGTCTCTCGATTTGAATGAATGAATAAAAAAAAAGAGTTGGGGTTCAAACCTTAATTACGAGATCCAACTTAACATTTTTGATGTTTTTATTGATTGAGCTAGAATTTTTGAACACTATCACTGATTATGTTACTATATTTTTTCTTTTTTACTAGGGTTTGAATCTTGATTTTTTACTATTTTAACACTTTTAAACTTTAGTTTGAACCAATTGAATTATCAAATCCCCAAAAGAAATAGGCTTAGCTAGATGAGAGTTGATTATAAAATCATAATTGTGTTGGCATAGTTGAGACCTTATCTTTATATTAATAGAGAATTCGAATTATACTTTCTATAGTGAAAATAATTTGCTAAACGGCTTATCTAGTATATTATTAATTATGAATATATTTGTAGATACTTTCTATACTGAAAATGATTTTTCACGTTTTACATAAAAAAGATTTTGCACCTTATAAATTTTGCACCTATGATTTTCGTTTCATTCTTCAAATCTCACACTTTATTTATTGTATTTTTACTTATTTTGAATTCACATAGTACTCCAGTCTCCATAGTTGGATGAGACCGAAGTGAATGTATACACCAAAATAAATTTAACATGTCTAAAGCCCTCGAGCTAATGATTTTAAATTAAAAGAGATTCTAAACTTTTGTCTAAACATTTTCTTTACCATGTTAATAGTGTGAAGTTTTCACAATTGTTTAATTATGATTAATCTCTATTAAAAAATTGATAAAGTATGTAAAGTGAATTTTGTCCTCCGAACCATATTTTTTTCATACGCATAGATTGGATTGAGGCTAAATATATTCTCAAGTCTCACAATTATTGATAAATACTTTTTTTAGGAATGGTAACAATCACTTTCTTTTATAAAGTTATATTAAAATATAAATTACTTTACATTTTATTCAAAATTTATTCTACCATAAGTAACAATACGACATACAAAGGTCGAAGTTTGAATTCTAATTCTCCACCTAGTCATCTTAAAGAGTATATTTCTGACAACTAAACAACTTTATATAAAAAAAAAAATCTACAATTCCGTCAAAAAAAAATCTACAAATTAATCTTATCCAAAAAAAATCTTGATGAAATCCAAAATTAGTTTTATTCCCGTACGATAAAAAAACACAAGAGTTTGGACGGTTAAATTAGGTACTACCTCCGTTCCTAAATATAGGACCTTTTTGTCAAAATCACGGGAATTAAGAAAGTTGAGATTAGTATTAAATTTGTTTATAATTACTATTGTTTTTACAATTTTATCCCTAAGAGAGAGTTAGTTTACGTTTTCAATATAGTATTTAGTGTTGATTGAAGAAAAAGATACAAAATAAATATGGATATGCTTGTAAAAAAAATAATTAATGTAATTAGAAATATCAAAAGGGTCAATTCTTTTTTCTCAAAAAGATCTTATAATTAGGGACGAAAGTTCAAATTCAATTTTTGTTAAGAAGTAGTATATTAAATTCCAAATCAATTAATCACCCAAAATAAGAATTAAATTTCCCAAAAGAAAAAGAATTTAGTCAAATCTCGATGAAAACCGAATCACAATAGCGTAAGCACCTTTTGTCAAAAAAAATAAAAAATAGCGGCAAAAGATGGCCACCAAACCAAGAAACAACCAGTGAATTCCCCATATTACCCCTCCACCACCCCTTATTCCATTCATCTGCCCCTGGCTTTTCAGTCAACCCAAAAGGTGCATTACACCAACTCTCTCCACCAACCCTCTCATCATCCTAGTATTTTTATATTTATATGAAATTTTTTTGACAGCTGTGAAAACTAATTTCTCAAATCAGATATAATCGAAGATAAGATTAAACTTTTTTAATAGATTCAACCGTCGTCTTGTAAATAAGTTAGTTGATAAAGACAATATAATATTACGGACAAAATTTAAATCCCAAATACCTTACTTTCTTACTTATTCATCTTAAAATTTAATTTACATACTCTAAAGATAATTATTTTACACTTCCATTTAATATTACGACATCAAATAGATAGATTATACTACTTAAATTAAATCAACTATACTAATTTATTTATATATAAGCAGTATTGAGTCACCGTGAACGAAATAGTTGTGAACAATTTTCATTTTCATTTTCAATGGCTTCTTCACTTTCCGTTTCTAAGATCACAACGCCAAACACAAACCGCGCTTCTTTACCAGAATCTCTTCGATCCAGATCCATCAAAACGTGCTTCTTACCTTTCAACAATACAAATCATTTCAAAACTAACCTCTCTGCTTCTTCTTCTTCTTTAAGAACAACTCGTGAGAACCGTTTTGTAACGTCTTTGAGGTGAGTTTTCTTCTATTTTTCTCAGATCATGATACATGCTTATTTTTGCATGCGGTATTTTCATTTTTTTATTTATTCGTTGTGGAAGTTGAAAAAAACTGCGATCGTGATTGAAAGTCGTTATTATCGATGTGTTTGGTTGGTTTTGATTTGTATGATGCACTGACGGTGTAAATTATTTTTACACATGCATCCAATTAAATTAATTAAATATTCAATAAAATAATTGTAGTGTGACATATTATTATACTAATTAAACTCTTGTCCAATTAAATAATGTCATATAAATATTTGTGGAGATATTATATGAACTAACATGTAAAAGTGGCACTGTGATATGATTGAGTGCATGTGTAAACAAAGTTTTACACTGTCGGTGCATCGAAATTAATCTCTAAATAATGGTTGCATACATGATAATTTTAATTTGAGATTAATTTCTATGAACTCACTAGCCTAAAACTGTTTTTTAAACGGGCATCCAATCAAATGACGCCAAATAGATATTTGTAGAGATATCTAAAGAGTGATATTATGGAATTGTTTGATTGGATGCATGTGTAAAAAACAATTACACTACTGGTGTAAACAAATTAAATCCTTTTAATTTTCAAGAAAGAGTGAAAATGAAATGTTTATTTTATTAATATTTTTGGTGTAATTAAAAGTATTTCTCATTTCAAATATTGATTTGCATGAAGTTTGTTTTTTTCATTGGTTCTGTTTGGATAAACAACTTAATTTTTGTAGCTTACGACATAAGCAGTTATAAGCACTTATTAATAAGCTATTATCTATTATCACACATGATAAAATAAAGTCAAATTGCTTAGGCATAAGCTAAGTTGGTCAGCTTTTATAAAAATAAGCTCAAAACAACTTATGAACATGTCATAAGCTGTTTTCAGAAGTTTTCCCAAACAGTCTCACAAGTTAAGTCCTTATGTCAGTAAATACGCCTATCCAAACAGGCCCTTTGACTTTAATGTCAAGCTTGTCAAAATAATACTTTGCAATAGTGGGGAAGTATTTGCCTTACAGTTTGTTTGTATTAGCATGAAGTTTGACAAAGTTACAGGGGAAAGATACTGTGATTTTGTTGACGCTCCAAATTGTAGTTTTTGCCGAAATCATGGTGTTATACTGTGTCAAAGTCACCACCAATCCAACCATATGCTTGGTGTATGCTTGAATTGGTGGTGAGTTATGCAAAATCACAGTGGCAGCGTAATTTTGTGAAACTTCAAAGTGTGTGCTATTGTCAAAATCATGGTTGCGCACCATGATTCTGCCAACCAAAAGTTTATAATGAATATGTGTCCTTGTTTTGTTTCCTAATCGACATTTATATTGAGGCAAACATTTGACTTTTGGTTGGTGTCCTTGCAGGATTAGATGTTCACAAACAGATGGAAATGGAGTTCCTGCAAAGAGGACGGTTCTTCATGATCTTTATGAGAAACAAGGGCAGAGTCCATGGTATGATAATCTCTGCCGACCCGTTACGGATCTAATTCCTCTTATTGAAAGTGGTGTTAGAGGCGTCACTAGCAACCCAGCGGTAATAATTTATATTATTTAGTTGGAATTTTCTTGTCACATAGTGATAATGAAAGACTTGTATGGTTGTGTTTGTACAATTCTACTTGTGTAAGATAATTTTCTATCCTAGGAATAATGTTGCAAAAATCAATACTGGATTACATAGTACATGTTCCAAACACTTTTAAAAGTTGTAATTTATTGCTTTCTTTAGAATAATATCGGGCAACATTGCTCTAATATACTGTGTATACTATGTGATTGCAGATCTTTCAGAAAGCCATCTCATCTTCAAGTGCTTACAATGATCAGTTCAGGTACCATCAGTATCTTTTACTAATATACCAAAAAATATTCTTTCAAATTTGAACAACAATGTAATGGGTAGCAGTGTAGACCATTGATGCATAGACATCTCATTCTTGTCTATATATAACTTGCATAATCGTTGTATTGCTCTTAGTTTTGTCTGTCCCTTCACAACGTATATTTAATTTATCTTGGTAAACTACAAAAAGGTCAATGCTGGCAATCCCGAAACACAGAATATTGATCTGTTCAAATAATTTCATGCTACAGAGCTACATCCATAATTTGACAACAATGTGTACTAAATCATGTATCACAGATTAGTAGCCGTTTATCCAAATTCCACTATGCTATGGCGCGATAGTGACACTATTTGACAACATTGACAAAAGTGATGTTCCTTGATTTTATATCTTTTATAGGATGGTTAGGTCTTCACTTCCATGAGTATACTGTTGTGTCTTGTGTGCTGATATTATTATAGTCCCGTGAGTTTAATGGATACAGTCATTACAGCAGAAAAAGTACTAAAAAATGGAAAATGTGTTCTATTTTTAATTCTAAAAGTACATGATCATGCAGGGAACTTGTGCAAGCAGGGAAAGACATTGACAGTGCATACTGGGAACTTGTAGTGAAGGACATTCAAGATGCTTGCAAACTATTTGAATCAATTTATGATCAAACCGATGGAGGTGATGGATATGTTTCTGTTGAAGTATCTCCTAGGCTTGCTGAGGATACTGAAGGAACCATAGAAGCTGCAAAATGGCTACATAAAGTGGTTTCTCGTCCCAATGTCTATATTAAGATTCCAGCTACAGCTGCATGCGTGCCTTCAATTAAGGAAGTTATTGCCAATGGAATAAGTGTGAACGTGACTGTAAGTTTGTGATACTTTCTTTCATGTAGTCTGCAAAATGCAAATTAATTAAATGAGTATCATATCATATTATGTCGTGTTAAGATTTTTTAAGTTGGGATGTTAGCTACTTGATAAGTAATGATAGATATTATCAACATACTAATAATGGGTAGTAGCAAGGTTATGCTGGTTAGTAGTGATGGATTTGAAGCACGGACATAGACACTCACATCGGACACAAAATTGATATTGACCAGTAGACAAGTCATTTAGAAAATGGAAGTGATTGAATGTAATCACATGTGTCGGTGTCCTGTCGAATCTAGGCACCAACACGTATCATTCATCAAACACACCTGTATTTAGAAGTGTCGATGCTGGATAGTTTTAGTGGGAAATCGAGATGTTCATTGTCTAACATTTTTTGAGTGTCATCTGAGTTGATCGCTTTTACCATGTTGCCGGAGTCTAAATATATGTCTGTGGTATGCAGTTGATATTCTCCCTTGAAAGATATGAAGCTGTAATTGATGCTTACTTGGACGGTCTGGAGGCATCTGGGTTAAATGACCTCTCTAGAGTCACAAGTGTTGCCTCATTCTTTGTCAGTCGAGTGGACACTCTAATTGACAAGATGCTTGAGAAAATTGGCACTCCAGAAGCCCTTGATCTACGTGGCAAGGTAACCTCTTATTGTTTTCCTAATTGCCAATTTTTGCTTTCGGATTTAATATTACATCTCTAGATATCAAATATGTTCTTGTCATGACATTGAATTTTATAGGCAGCAGTAGCCCAAGCAGCACTGGCTTACCAGCTTTACCAAAGAAAGTTTTCTGGTCCAAGGTGGGAAGCTCTAGTTAAAAAAGGTGCCAAGAAGCAAAGGCTCCTTTGGGCCTCAACCAGTGTCAAGAATCCTGCCTATCCTGACACCTTATATGTTGCTCCTCTTATTGGACCCGACACTGTAAGCCATCATATTTTTTCAATGGTCGATTTGCTTATAGTTATCATGGGAGTTAATCTGAACCAACTACTATTTTCTTGTTTAATTAGATCCTTGAACTAATTTTTTAGTCGAGTTCCTGAGATTTCAAATATTTTTTAATCAGGTCCGTCCTAAACATTTTAAATCATTTTAATTCGGTCCTAAACTTTTAAATAATTTGTATTTGAGTCCCTAAATCCAGGGACCTAATAACAATTCTTTTTAAAGTATAGGGGTCCAATTAAAAACTTTTTAGCTAAGCACTTAATTATAAAGTAATAACAAGTTCAGGGATTCAATAACAATTTTTTTTTAGTTCAAGGACCTATTAAAAAATCCCCAAATGGTTAAGATTAATTAAACCTTTTTATTTAATGAATCTCTCGTCCTGCCTTGATTATGTTGACAAACTTAGAAATCAATGTTTCCTAATCTTTGGACTTTTATCTTAACTACTTCCCAGGTATCTACCATGCCAGACCAAGCCCTTCAAGCATTTATCGATCACGGTGCTGTAGCCAGGACAATAGACTCAAATGCATCTGAAGCTGAAGGAATATACAATGCTATCCAAAAGTTGGGTATTGACTGGAGCTATGTTGGTTCACAGCTTGAATTGGAAGGAGTTGATTCCTTCAAGAAAGCCTTTGACAGCCTCCTTGATTCACTGCAGGAGAAGGCAAAAACTCTTAAGCTGGTCAGTAAGTGAGGTGTGAACTTTATGGTTAACTATTGCCATGTAATGTATGATGCCGCTTAAGGGTTAATAACAGACAGTGGCTAAGGGGTTGTGATGTGTGCTGCTGTAATGTGCTTCGTAGAATCATAAATCATTGGTCATAGTGATACCTTGTTAGTTGGAAATTCTTGGCTTCTAGTTAAAGGTTTTTTTGTTTCTTTCCATGTACTATGTACCCTGTATTTTAGGGAAACAGATTCCCTGCAATAATTGCACTATGCAGTTTTAAATCTTGACCGTTTGATCCAAATCAATGGCGGATATTGTTTAAACTAATTTTGTTATTGTGCAATCCGAGTCCGTTGATATCAAATTAACATCTGAGATTATCTGCTGTGTATAAATACATGCATATCTTACTGCATTGAAGCCGGATCTGATGTTAATTTGTATGTCTGATGCCATTTTATGTTTAAAATCTTATGTTTTAGTTTTAATATTATGGTTGGTTACATTTTCTACAATCGATGTAACACAATACAATCTAAAATCGATGCAACACAATACAAGCATTGTTTAATAAAGTTAAGTATGGTGTGTTCAGTACTTAGATAGGATTAAGATGAACAGGACTATAATAAATAACCAAAAGGGCACAAGTTCATGTAATTAGGGATAGAACAGTAAGCTATCAACTGTGGTAATTACTTGGTACCTTTTTCCAGAAACCATGTTTATTGGTGCTTGATGAGTTTTTCCCCCTGGTCGTTGGTTTTGCGAGAAATGAAGGGAGCAACTTTATACGTTTGAATGACACAAAAACTCTTGATTTGTTGTGAAGTACACATTTGGATTTCGGACAGTACAAAAACTGTGTTTTGCTCCAATATGTGGGAAAAGTTCTTCCCTCGTTTTGAACTTAACTCAGGAGAGCACTTCTGTCATTTGAACGTTTTCTTTGTCTCAGAAAAACGAGGCACTTACATTGCAGGAGAGGAATGAGATGGGTATAAGAAAAAGAGATAGAAAATAAAAATGTGATGAAAAAGAGTAGAAATATGAGATGAAAATGATTGGGGAAGAGTTTGTCGATTATATAGGGAGAATTATTTGCTATTCATTCGTCTTGAATGAAATTGATAATTCAAATTTTAGATCCTAATAAAAAATATCCTTACTCTTATGGAAGATTTTCATTTGATCTTATCATTCTTTTAAGAATGTGGCTGTCATTTTGCATGTCTCCCCACCCCCACCCCACCACCTTCTTTCTTGTAAATTTTTTAACGTTTTCTTTCACTTATTTTTTTGCCCTCTTTTCAAAAAAAAAATTACGGTAAACTCAAAGATCATTTTATTGTGAATCCTTTTGGATAGTCAAATATGAGACATCAACATTGCACTCAATTCCCTTAAGAGTTGGTTTGTTTTAGCCATTGAACATTAAATTAGGAAAGTGAGTCTACAAGATTGATGGTGCAAGTTGTAAAACTTTCCATATATGGATTTGTAGGAATCAATTCACTTCACTCACTTTTTTCGATGAATTTTTTTTCCTTGACAAAGAGCGAAAAATCTTACACTCTTTGAGAGTGTAAGGTATTTCCATGATAAAGAGTGGGAAGTGTTTAAAAAATTAGAAGAGTAATTTAAAAAGTTACTTCATATCCTTCCCTTTTATACGTTAGAAAAGAAAAACAATCCATCACCTCCCCTCATGTTAAACCACGCCTATAGCAGCGTTATAGCCTATTGCATAGTTGAATTTAAACAAATCGCTATCACACTAGAGGCAGAGTTAAGCTTACGAAAATCTGTGTTTTATTCTGATATTGCAGCAAAACAGAAAAGTCGTAGCCTGTTTAGAATCGGTTGCTTGTTTGCGAGCCAAGGCGCCGATAGTCTAGTTACATTCCCATCATAAACTTCCTTGTGAGATCCGCCACATCCAAAGAAAATGGCAAGCGGATGGTCTATATCGTGCTTGTATTTGTAAATGTGATGACTATTGTTGCCTGTTGATTTTCTTTTGATTCCATTGATGACCCTGCCTGGTAGTACACACAGTGTATTATTATGTATTGTGTACATTGCTTTGAGGACAAGGTCATTTATGTGCTACTGCTGAAATAGCCATTGAAGCTTAAGTGTGAAAAGACATGATTAATGGAATTTGAGGACATACTTGATCTATGTTACAATAAACTTAGCAGGACGAGCAACCACAAATTTGCTCTTTGTTCTTTGAGTATAAGGAAGGTGATAAAAGTGCATTCATTGAGTGCATATACCAGTAAAGGAAAATTGATGAAAGTCTAAAATGAAACTAACACAAATTTGCTCATATAAAAAAAATAAAAAAAATTACAAATACTATATTTACTCAATAACGTTTATTTTGTGTAACATGAATACCAAATCGTATCATCATATAAAGGACTTGTTAAATATTTGAATAGGAGGAAAAATTTAAGGAGGCTCAAATAATAACATAAATAATATCAAAGTAGTTTGGAAAATTAAAAACATAAATCATCACAAACTCAAACATTTCTACTCTCCATCAACGCGACTCCTATTTGATTTCTAACTCTATTCATGTAGCCTCCATCTTGTACTCTTCCTCGATTATATAAACCGATTTCTTCATTTATATTGCTTTCTTCGTCACGCTCAATCATATATCCAGGGATAACATCACATTTATTAAACTTTTCATCTTCAACTCCACACATTCGAATAAAGTTGTGGAGTGTTGTTGTTGCAACTATGATCTTTTGTTGTTTGATTAGTGAAAATGGTCGCATATCACATAAGATATGCCTTTTTTTTTGTTTCCAAACTCTTTCAATGACATTTCTCAATGATGAATGTGCATGGTTGGACACTTCATGCATCCCTTCTGCTTGACTACCATCTCTAAAATCAGAAATGTGATATCTTTCACCTTTGTATGGTGAAAGGTACCCTTTCATGTTTGGATATCCAGCATCAACCAAATAATATTTTTCTAAAAATTATAAACTTTATTGTTAGTTTATGTATAAACTTAAATTTATAGATACACATGTCTTAAAATTTATTATAATATGAAATTATGTGTACCTTCAGGAGGATGTGGGAATACACTTTTCATTTCTTCAATCACAGATGAAAGAATACGAGTGTCATGAGCAGTACTAGGTCAGCCAACAACAACAAAAGTGAATAACATGTCTAAGTTGCACGCTAACATGACATTTTGTGTTGGAAATCCCTTTCTACCAATATAACAAATTTGATCTTTAGTAGGAACAATTGCTGGAATATGTGTTCCATCTATTGCACCAATGCACCCTTCAAAATGAGGCCAATACCTATGATCATTTTTTATCTTGGAGGGAGTTTCTGCAAAGTTAAAATCTGAGGGCCTTACAATTTCCTTTGCTAATAAACATAAACTTTACCCCAAACTTTCTACTCACAATCTCTCCTGATTTTCCGAATTTATTCTGAACATTTCGATTAGTTTCACTATGTGCACAACTCCAAAGGAACATAACAAGTGCCTCCAACGAATTTGCGAGGTTGAAGAAAGGAAATAAAAATATTCGGTGTCATTCAATGATAGCGTGAATAAAAATATTTGCGAGGTTGTGATAATTAAACGATATTGAAATCAAATATATAAGTGATAAAAAAATAATAAAATTCTTTCAAAAATAGATAATAAAATTAAATATACCATCGTTTAAAAAAAATTAAATGGACCGGTTCAAAAAAAATTAAATAGAAAAAAAAAAGCGAATTGAAATATAATATTAAACAAAAAATATGTCAGCGTGAGTTGAAGAGAGGTGTTTGTGAAATAAACTGCCGCGAAGTTGTTTTTTAAAGTAGCATTCAACAACTTTTGGTCAAAGCTCATTCAATTCAATTTTATGCATTCTAAGAAAAGTACTTTTTTTAGAAGGTACTTAATTGATATTGTGTTTGGCCTAACTTCTCCTTAAAAATATAGAGAAGGTGAAAAAAAGTCGAGTCAAACGGTACCTTAAATGTAGCAAATCAGATTTTTGAAAAACATATTGTAACATAGAAAGTACTTTAATTTTAACTATTTCATGCATAATTTCTTTTGATAAACAAACTAG
>Ga0099826_10001152_pt1 | contig 15183 bp, 3 predicted proteins | sample Mtrugardesep15_FD_76830 | JGI IMG/M metagenome (GOLD analysis project Ga0099826, IMG submission 76830) | Root nodule microbial communities of legume samples collected from California, USA - M. trunc garden sep15 | ecosystem: Host-associated > Plants > Roots > Nodule | place: USA: California... | reverse complement strand
TTGCTATGATGAAACTCTATTTATTGTGAATGACAATTTAGTTTTTATTCAATTCAATTGTTTTAATTCTTTTATATCTTGATCACATATAAACTCGTGAGTATGAATGACTTTTGACCCTAGTTTTCAACTTAGACCCATTGAATTGTTCTAATAAACATGGTTAATCTAGGAATGAATAATCGTTTGTTAATGATATTAGGTTAACGTGCTTAAACCTTCAAGGATTATTAGACCATCTAAGGAATTAGAGGTTGTAGTGTAAGAGGAGGGTCCTAACTCAAGGGATTGGTAGAGTACAGTAACAAATTAGGAGAACATAGATGATTCGAAAGACCTGATCTCATCTCTCTCTTATTCCTCAACAACATTTATTTTCTGTTATTTGATTCAATAAAATCAAACCAAATCAACTGCCTAGTGGCAAAACCATAATAACATTTATACATCCTATTGCTTAACGAAATTAGTTTATTGAGATTAAAAACAGAACGATATTTTTACTACTTCGATAGTTTTTGGTACATTTGCCAAACGTCTATCAAAACGCTTGCCACGCCTTCAATGAAAAAGTGCGCTTACGCAAGGAATCACAAACATATAAACAAAATGACAACTAAGAACAAAATAAAGAAAACAACAATGAAGAGATAAAGAACGCATTTTTTTAGGTGAAGAACTTTTAATGGTTAAGTCAGTGAGATTTCGCTGCTAAAAAAGGTCGATGAGATTGTGATATAAATTAAAAAGATTCTCTATTATCAATATGTGGAGGAAAAAAAAGGTTCAATGAGCGAGGAAAGAGAAAGATGTTTCTTAAAAAAAAACTCACTATGGAAATAAAGGAAATAAATTGTTTGTTTTAGCAAACGTATCTTTCATATATGACAAAATTAATAGCTGGTAAATGAATGAAAACAGACCACCATTCAAAGATTTTGACATTATGAAGACATGATACATAGTATAGGTGCAAATATGATGCAATAAGGAAACGTAATATTTGAAATTCAATATTTGACCAAGAAATTTTCTAAAAAAAAGATTTGACCTAGATATATTAACACAACTTTTATAAAAAAAATCAGGTGAGCATACTGATTCATCCCCCTTTCACTATTTTATCTGGTATAAAAAATAATAAAAATAAAGATGCAGCGACTTGTATCATGTTTTTGAAATCTACCCTAAAAGAAACGAAAAAACATAGGAAGTAACAAAACGAAACAAACAATATTCAGATAAGAGATGAAGGCTCAGAAGGATCCATTGATAGTTATATAATTATGAACGAAAATTTTTCATTCCTTCATAAAATAGGTAGTGGAGAACATCATCGCTTTTATGAAAAACAAAATAAAAGCTAAGAGAACAAATTGAAAATAAGCAAGTGAAAGAAATTATGAATAAACAGGTAAAGAACACGAATAGGAAACTGACCTGAAGAAAAAACAAAGGGATTATTCTAAGTGGCAGCGGAAGTGCAAAGAGAGAAAGCGAAGAAAAAGAAGGGTTTAGGGTTTATTCTGTTTTTAGAAGAGTTTGTTACTTCAACCTGCCTGTTCTTTTATTTTCTAGTAAGTAAAACTTATTTTCAAACTTTTTTAAGGGATAAATTCAATTTTTTATAATAGACATATTATTATTTTAGTTTATAATAAATAACACTTTAAACAGTAAATAAAAACTTTAAATGAGTAGGTCTTTTATTATCATCATGTTTAAGTATAATAACATACTCTAAAATAAGTATGATGATATAGGATTGAATCGTAGAATAAGTTAAATTTTACATTTACTGGCGAAATTAAACCCTTAAGAATAAAAAAAATCCCTCCGTATTGCAAGCGCTAATAACATTATTGGCGGAATAATCCTTCAATAATGCATGTCCTACCAAATTTCGTCCCAGTATTAGTCGCGGATATATCTGACGGTAATGTTTTCTGCAAATAGTGTACTTCACACTTTTTTTTTTTGGGTAATCCCTTCCCATATTTTTATTTTAATTAAAAAAATAAAATTAATTAAACAAAAATAAATTAAAGAAATAAAAATTAAATTTAATAAGACACAAATTAATTAAATGACATATCATGATAATATTCGTACAATCCATAAATAGTTTTTTTACAAAGTCATAAATATTTCAATAATATTTGTACAATATAAAAAAGGCTTAATAGTAGTTTTAGCCCTCTAACTTTCCCAAAGTCGCGATTTTGGCCCCCTAAGAAAAAAACTACAAAATTGTCCCCTAAGTTTTGCAACTGTAGCAGTTTTGGCCCACAAGGCAAAAAAATATAAAAAAAAATAACATGTGGCACCTCACTTAGGGTGCCACGTCAGCGTAGACTGAGTCAAGATTGGTCTTGGGGGCCAAAAATGCCACAGGTGCAAAACATAGGGGATGGTTTTGTAGTTTTTTTTCTTAGGGGGCCAAAATCGCAACTTTGGAAAAGTTAGGGGGTTAAAACTGCTATTAAGCTTATTAAAAAACTAACAAAATAAACTAATTATTATAAGTTTCGAGCAAGTTCGATCCTAGTCGTCCGCTCCTATGTTCTCCTCTCCCCATATTCTAGGGATTCTCTTGCGAATCATGATCTATATAATTTTCCATATACATTTTTTTTTTGTCAAGTAATTTAGTGGTTAGAATTTACCTTTTTAAGGTGAATAAATGAGATGTCTGGGGTTCGAACCTCGACCCCTGCATATATCAATGCATGTCTCTGCCAACTGAATTATGCTAATATGAACTTCCCATATACAATTCTACATTTTTTTTTACAAAAGTAAACGATATTCATTCATTCAAATTGATAGAGTACATCGATACAATACAAATCCAAATTCGCTAAAAACAAAGAGGATGAATTTGTGAACAAACTCACATCATCCATGTTAATAGCATAAAATGGCAAAGTATCTATGCCTACAATTATGACTAATATGTCTATATTCAAGTCTCCGGAATACTCATGTCTCCGGATTTGCAACGTTGACGACGCCAACGTTATTGTCATTGATCGGATCTGCACTTGCTCAAAGCTAATCTTTCTACCTGAATCAAATAAACACCGCACTAAGACGGGAAATAAAAAACACACCGCACAAAGACGGGAAATCAAAACAAACATAGTCGTTCAGAGACGATGAAATCACAAAAAGAAAAGAAAGAAAACTGAAAATATGTGAAATCACTTATTCAATTAGGATAGAAGGAAAAACAACTCGGAGATGTGATTTTGGGTCAAAATTGACCATGAATCACCCCTCTGACAAAAAGAAGAAGAAGAAAGGGGCGACGACTAGGGTTTGAGAAGGAGAAAAGGAGAGAAGAGAGAGCAAATTAAATAAAAGTTGTAAGATTGTTGTTGATGTTATATAGGATAAAGTTTTGGGTTATATACAATTCTACATATTAGCCGACAATAAAAAATTCAGAACAATAGGTTATTTTCCAAACTCTACAACAATGTATATGCAGTACAATATATATATATACCTCTATTTGTTTTATGATCTCATGAATGTTGATCATTTAAGTTTTATGGTTTCATACTGCGTTCAAATTCTAAAATTCGAAAAACAAAAACACGCTCGAACAAGTTTCAAAAAATAATGGCACGTGAAAGGTGGGGGAGATTCCCTTTAAAGTCTCTTATTTAAATCCGGTTTGTTCAATTAGAGCAAGATGGGCTAAGTTATGAGCACAGGTCAATTCCCCTTTCTTCCTACAAATTTTGCTTACGGAAAAATTCATTTTATTTAATTATTTTCTCTTCAACCTTTTTTCATTAGTGTATGTGTGCAATCAAATAATATGTCAAAATACTTATGACCAAACAAATATTTTTTCAGAGTCAAACCCAAACTAGGTTACGATCTACATTCTGACCATGATTCATCCGTACATTCTATTGAATACCTTCAAATATAAAACCATAGCAATCATTTGACAATCGGTTTCAAAAATAATATATATAAACCAACACTCATGAGCAAGTTTTACAGTGAGATTCAACGTTGGACATTGAACTCCTGCATCTCGTTGCAGCTACCACATCACCTCTAATAACACCTCTAAGCCTAAAAACCACTGAAACAAAATCAATACTCAATGTCTCTCACTAATGGTGTGTCTTGTGGGGATCAAACCACAGTTCTCCCTCAATGTTCAATGTTGCTTAACTAATTAAGGCACCAAAACCAATATTAAGTAGAATTTAAGGTGAAACGGATATTGATTTTCTATAAAATTAAATTACGATACTTTTTCACCTTAAACTAATATTTTTTTCTCGGAAGAATGTTTTTTTTATCAGAAATATAACTATATAAAAAATAAAAACATAAAAACTTCAACTTCAATTGACAATGTTACTGTTTATTATACTGCAATCAACAAAGAAAGACATTGTTATGCAATGTTTAGGTGCATGACAGGAATGAATTAAGAGGCAGATATGAAAAACTAATAACAACCAAAGTTCTATAAAACAAAAGGAAATAAAACGACGAAACACAACTGAATGTAACCTTAGGAAGCTATAACAGCACGACCACTATGACGCGGTTAACCATATGTTGCTTGAAGAAGTTCGAGATATCCATTCTTATAGTGCTCAAGTGAACAACATAGCTGTCTAATTGCCTCCTTCTTCTCCTCAGCCATATCTAAGATCACAGCATTTTGTTCAGTCACCTCTTTTTCAAGTTCTCCCACTCTTAGTTTCAGCTTATTTACTTCATTTAGTGTAGTTTTTTTGTCGACTCCCACCTCCTTTAACTCCATAATATATCTTGTCATATTTGAAATTTGATCACCACAGGAGCATATCTCAGTCTGCAGCTTATCAATCTTGACATTTGCTTCATCTCTTTCGATCACTACCATGTTCAATTCCTTATTTACAGCCTCTACATCATGCATTCTCTGACCAAGTTCTTCCCTCAAAGAACTGATTTCATCTTGTAAAACCATTTGTCGAGTAGCTAGCAACTCTTCTTTTTTCAAAATTTCAGCCTCATATTGCTTTAATTTGTTTTCCAATTCCTTGTTTCTAAACTCACAGTCTTCCAGTTTAGAGGTAAGTTGTAATTTTATCTTTAACAAACTTTCAATATTAAAATGTAGCTCATCTTTCTCAGAAGAGAACTTATCTTGTGAAATAAGCATTTGAGACTTCAATTTTTGCACCTCTTTTCTATGCATTCTAACCAACTCTCCTAACATGTGAATCTGTTTTCTCCCTGAAAATAACTCCAATTCTGATTTATCCATATTTTCCTGTGTCACTTGAAGTTGGCCTTGCAATTGTTGAGTTTCAGATGCCCTATTCCGAAGTTCCTTTTTTAACATTTCAATTTCATCTTCTAATAGCTTGAGATTTTCATCAGCTACCTGAAACTGTTCCACAAAATTTGTAATCTTGTTGACATACTCTTGAATATGAGTATCCGATTCAGCAGTACGTTTTTGCAACTCCTCCTCTTTTAGATTCAATTCTTTCCGCACATTATCAAGTTGAGAATTGCTTCTCTCAATTTGAAACTTCAACTTGGAAATCTCTTTCTCTAAAAGCATTTTTTGTTGATTTTTTTGATAAGCAAAGAGAGTTTTTTGTCTGCTCAACTCCTTCTCTTTCAACTTCAATTCTTTGCTCACATTATCAACCTGACCATTAGTACTCTCAACTTGAACCTTCAACTTTATAATCTCTTCTTCTGAAAGCTGAAGTTTTAAATCGGCAACACTTAGCTCTTCCTCTTTCTGCTTTAATTCTTTACTCACATTTTCAAGTTGACCCTCGTTGTTCTCGACTTGAACCTTCAACTTTGTATTCATTTCTTCTGAAAGCTGAAGCTTTAAATTGGTAACCCTTAACTCTTCATCCTTTTCCCTAAACTTTTTTAACAACTCTTCGTAACTTCTATTGTCTATCTCCCACAATAAATTACCATCTGTATTTTCCACCCCAACAAACTGGTTCTGTTCATCCATATCAACATAATTATCTTCTAGCTTCATAACTTCAAGGTGTCCCTCAAACAGCATGTCATGGCAACTGATTACCGATGGAATATCACTTTCAGGTTCAGAATCCCACGATGACAAAGGTGATTCGCAATCCTCCTTCGTAGAAGACATAAAGCTATTACCGCCATCAGCGTGCAAATCAATGTTGAGAGGTTGAAGGTCAGATTTCAGCAACTTCTGGTATGGAGTTACCATTACAATCTCTCCATCAAGATCTAGATCAGTATTGCTAGAGTCCTCCATCTAAGAATAAACTCAATGATTAGAACTCTGCAATGAACTATGCTCTAGAAAAAAAAATTAATAAAAACCGTACAAGTTTTCTATTCCAATCATCAAATAGAAAGACATAAAGCCATAGATTATTCAAACCATAATGAATATAGATAGATGGATACATAATAACAGACTAAATTGCTTGTAAAAGTGACCAAGTCACCATTTTTATTCTTATTATTTTTGAAAAAATCTAAAAAGTGTACCATAAACCTAAAATAGTATGTATCATGGTAAAGTGAAATAAATCAATTTGAAACTATAAGATGTTTATTAAAATTTCAATATCCTATTGGTTGAATAAGCATCAACAAACTAACACGTAAAATTGATCACGGGACTTCCTTAATACATTATAACAGTTCAAGCAAAAAGAATTATCTATAAAGCAAACGGACACAGAGTGTAACTGCGTGTTTCTGTGTCGTGTCGGTGTTTGACAAGTACATGTATAGAACAGACACCGGACATGCCGCCTTCAATTAGAAGGTGTTCATGTTACGTAGGGAAAGTCCGACGAAACAGATGAACAAAGTAACAACTAAGAGCAACTTAACGATGAAGGTAAAATAAAGAAAACAAAAACAACAACGGTGAAAGAGATCCTACACATATAGAGATAAAGAATACAAATACGAGAAAGGAATATGATACCTGAACAGTACGACGTTAGCTGAAAGAATGAAAATAATAAGGGATGGGGATAGCCGCAGTGTAGAGCGATAGTTTAGGTTGATGGAGAGGAAAATAATGAATTATTCAGTTTTATTAGGGTTTGTTACTTTAACCCCTTTTTTCTCTACTCAAACAAATTTTGATCCAGTAATTAGTGGCTTAATTCACTCGGATAAAAAATTAAAATAAATCAATCATGTACGAAGAGATTATAAATTAGTTTTTCCATTTCGATAAGTTAGAGACTTCTTTGTCGGGTAACCTTAACTTAGTTGGTAGAGACAGCGGAGTTGTAGTTCGAACCTGGACACCCAATTTCTCCATATGTGTGCTCCAGCCACTAGTGTATTTGGAAAAAAAATAAAAAATTAAGGACTTCTTTTAGAAAGAAAAAAAAGTTTGACTGAATCGAGCCTCGGTCCAAGTGTGGTTTTTTTTGTTGACAAAAACAAAACGATATTCATTCAGTTAAATTGATAGAGTACATCAGATACAAACATCGCTAAAAACGTAAAGGGTGAATCTGCGAACAAACTCACAGCACCCAAGTTAATAGCATACAACGGCAAAATGCCTACAAATAATATGATAAAATCTAAGTCACTGAAATACCCATGCTTCTGGATCTGCAATGTTGACGCCTAAATCATTGATTGAATTTGTAATTGATTGATGTCGATCTTTCAATAGGAACAAAACGAACACCGCGACAAAACGCGAAATCAAATGCTGCACAAGACGACGAACAACACAACGCCAGACTTAGACGACGAAATCACAAAAAACACAAAAAGAAAGCTTGATATATTGAAAAACACTTATTTAGATTGAAAGAAAAGGGAAAAAAGATGTAGAGGGGTGATTCTAGGTCAAAAAATGACCTAAAATCACCCCTCCTCGATGAACGAAGGAGAAAGAAAGTTTAAAGAGAAGTTGGAGTTTCTCTCACTAAAAAACTAGGGTCGGCCGTAAAAAAAAATCTTTATTGTTGGTCCAAGTGCGGTTGATCATCCTCTCAGACGAATTAGTGATCATCACCTTGATAAACTATTACTTCACCAACTAACTAATCAAACCTTGGGCGGATTCCTCCTTTCGCTCTCAACTTACCAGGTATTAGCACATTAGATTGGGCCAAATCAAACTCAAATTCAAATTCAATACTTTTAATTCGGACAAAATTCGATAAATTATTTATTTATTATAATTTATAATCTTTTAAACTCAAATAGCCACTATATAACCAAAAAAATTGGATACTAACTCACTATTTTTGTAGAAAAAAAAGAACAAACTATATTCGGTTAACAAAAATCGATTGAGACCATTTGTTTAGACCCAATTTAAAGCAATAACATTGGAGTTTTGCTAACAACTCACTACAGAATAATCTAAATAAAATTAGAGTCTTGGTAACACAACTCACTACAAGAATAACTCTTTTGTGATGGTCAAATTAAAAAAGATTTGTGACTGACAAATAGTCATCATAATTAGGGGTGTGTAAATAATTTGGTTAACCAGAACCAAATCAACAACCAAACCTTTCTATTTTTTAAAGCTCGGCCCACTTTATAAGAAAACCAACCCAGTCCATTTAACACAAAAATTGGTAAACCGGCTATCATTAGTTTATAACCGGTTTTGTCCAAATCAGAATGTATGTATCTACTGGAAAACTGCTTCTCATTTCTCCTTCGAGAAAATCACTTATTCTTCTCAGAACGCGCAAATACCTTCATAATCAATTTACAAACTTATTAGGAAAGTCTATTGTGTTTTTGTTCAGATACCATAGAGGAATGAAATCACGGTTTTTCCGGCGGAGAGGATTCTTTCTATTATCGGAGTCGATTGTTAGATACGCCGGTGACAAAGGAAGTTCATCGCGGAGGACCACATCAATAGAGAGTCCGATGTTTTTGAGATCATTAGCGGCGGTAATCTCGTCGAGCCAGCTGAGGTGCGGTGATCCAGATGGGTTGCTTTCGCCGGAGAGATTTAACCGGCGACGGTGAAGTGAAAAGAGGACGAGAATTAAATTACGGTTATTAATGTATGAGGAAGAGGACAAACACGTGGAAGAAGATGATTGGTGGTATAAGTAAATGAAAGGAGTAATTGTACGGTGGTGATGGGAAAACTGGTTCAATTTCCACCAAAATAATCTTTATGCCAAACTGGAGTTGAACCGGTTCTGACTCGGATCCAAACTGCTTTTTCCAAAAAACCGGTGTTTGGTTAAATGGATTTAGGAATCGAACCAGAACCTATATTTGGTTTCAGTTTGTTATGGTTTTGAAACCATGCACACCCCTAGTCATAATTAGCCGAACAATCTTTCACAAATTTTAAACTTCAACTCATGTGTTATTTGTGACAAAAAAAATCTCATAAATTACAAACTAAAATTGTGACAAAAAAATTAATTTGTGAGGGCCAAACTGCCCACAAATATACAAGAAATTTAGTTTTTGTGATACTTGTAAGGGTCGAATCCACCATAATATTTAATCAATTAATAATGTTACACCTCCTTGCTCCTTTGTCATAAATTGATTTACCTCCGCGCTTTAAACCCCGCTAGAAGGAAATCATCATCTTTTGTATTTCATCACCAAGAGTTTGAGGAATCAAGAATATATACTAATCATGCAGGTTCGAATGGACTGCAAACTGATTTGATGAGGACTTTCCTACCAACTCCAGAAAGTATTTTACTGCTTTAAGAACTAATTTTATACACTATCTTTGTTGGAACACCATGTGTGTTTGTTTCAATTCATATGTCCCACGTTGGATAGTTTATATAATGGAGGTATGACTTCAAAGGGTATGTTTTTGGAGGTACCTATATTTGAAATCGGGTGACAACAAACTCAACATGACCACCATACTTGTGACGTTGTCGCCGTGTGTCCGGGGTTGAGGCTTGGGTCGTGTGGTGTATTATTTTTAACGACAAAAAACCTTAAATTCAATTATTTATTTATTTGGCCATCAATTTTAAGTGTGTGTATCAATGATTAATGACATGTGAATATAAGGCAAGCGAGCAACAAGTTGTGTCGTTGGGCCTTTTTGGATAGCAAAATCAATCCATTTATTTCGAATTTTTCGTTTTGATACACGTTATCATCACATAAGTATTTTGCATGCGTCAACACGGGTTTGGCACATGCCAACGCACACTGAGCACACACCTACTAGTGTATGGAACACATCAGCGTGCATTCTCCATTGATTGGTGCTAGTCAATTCAAGTCATTAATGATGCTAGATCATGTAGTTGATTCCACAACAGGCAAGCGATCTCGACCCTCTATTTTGGTTGCCTCATATGTTCTTGCACTATATAATGAGTGTTCCACCCTCACTAATTCTTACACCAAAAGTCTTATTGAGTTATCGAGAACTTTTCTCTTTTCTCCCCTTGTGTGCTTGATGTACTTCCGAGCCAACTTCTCCCTCTCTTTTTTATGTCCTTTCGGATTTAAAGAGTGTTCTTAATACCATAGTCTCTTCGAGATATAATTATCTTTCAAAATAAGAATGATCTTAAGAGCATAGTCCCTTCAATAATTTATGTCAATCCAGAGTTAAGAGTATTCTTAAGAACATAGTCTCTTTTTTGAGATATATTGCCCTTTCAAAAATAATAATGGTCTTAAAAAAAATATAGTCCCTTTTAATATTTTATGCCCTATGAGAAGTTAGAGATTGGAATGATGGAAACATCATATTTGAGCGGTTGCAACACCATAGTAGATTGGTCACGGTACCATATTCAATGGTCTTGTACCATATTGAAGGTGTATTTATATATAGAACGAGTCCTACAGTGTAGTAGGACTCTGAGACAATTGTAGTCGAACTATTTTATCCTTAAGACGTTGTGGTTGATAGTTGTGACCAAAAATATTTTTGAACTAACGTATCAAGTTTTTATTTTTAATAAAGAACGACACAAAGGTGTATTCATTACAATATTTTTTGTTGTTCAAAAATATTTAAGTCAACACAGATTATTGTCACCCTTATGATTTATCACCCTATGGACAACTGAGAGACAAACCAAATCCAAACATAAAAAGCTGTTCAATAAAAACAAAATTCCTGCCGTCCTCTTGAAGGAAGAAATGCCCATTTCCAAACTAAGCATTCTTTGCACCAGTGTCCAGTTTTTAATCTTTTTTTATAGTAGGATTTTTGTCTTTTATTATTTTTTTACGTAAGTTTTTTTAGAAGATAATCTTATTTTGATGAGGGGAGAACAGTCTTATGTTAAAATTGGTCTAATTTGTTTAGTAAATATAACGATAATAATATGCAGAAGTTAGGTTTAAACTTTAAATTCTTCACTTCTTCATACTTGAATTGTTTGGATTCGATCATTAGACTATTTGATAAAATAATCGCTTTAATTCTCCGACATAATAGTATAGTTTTTTTTTAATGAGAGAGGGTGCAATAGTACAATTTTGATATTATCTATACAGATACGGCATTCAAGTTATTTTCTACCATAACTTTCTTTGATAAAATAATAGGGCATAAGCTAATTTTCTTTTTTGCAAGAATCGGATAAACTAATTGATAAAAATAAATATAACGAATATCCCTCAAAAAAATAAATATAACGAATAAAATTGTTTTTTTTAAGAAACGAATAAAATATTTGATAACTTTATAAGTTGGTTGATTAACTTAAGGGTAAAATATTTGAGGATGGGTAGCTCCTTTTTTTAAGAATGATGAGTAGTTTTTTTAGTTGGGATAAATGGTTAAAGAAAGTTAAAAGGTTCGATGTTTGATTGAATACAAGTAAAAGAGAAAATACTAACATAATAACTTAACATACTCTCTTTAAAAAACAATTAACATATTAATATTTGTTATTAAAAAAATCATAATTTGTTTTTAGTCCTTCGCAAAATTTTCGTCAAGCAATGGCCCTTCAAATGCTTTCTATTAGCCCTTCAAAAAAAAAATCTAATATTTTCATATTGGGGACAAATCATGACTTATTTGTCATCATTATAAAAATGTCAAGTACTAAAAGCAAAGTGAAATATGTTTATAGGGATCAAGAGCATTTTTTTATATTTTTTTCAGACATGTTTAGAATATTATTAAATGTTCCTTCACAAAAAATAGACTCATGCCTTGAACTTTCATTTTAAAAAATTATATTTAATTAATTTCTTATTAAAAAATTCCAAATTTTTGTAAAAAGAATTTTTTATGATGTTCTAAACATATTTCTAAAAATATTAAAAAATTTAAATTTTAAGGATGATTAAACCAATTAAAATTTAGAAAGGACTAAAACTTATCCCGAAAAGTTTTTTTAGGACGCAAACATACCTTTTTATTTTATGAGCACGAAAAACACAATTTAATAATTTTGCAGGAACGAAAAACTAATTCAATCCTAAATTTTTTATGGAATATGTTTTTTTATTATATTTTTTATGAGTTTTTTTTTATATCCCACTTGGCTCGCAAGTATTTTTTTATGGACATTTGGGTAAAAAGTTGAAGTTACTCAACTTGACCATTTTATTTTATTGTTTGTCGAAATTCACATTTTTAAGGTAAGTAAATAGGGTGTTTGGGGTTAATTTTGACCCTGCATATATTATTTCATATTCATACCAACTGAATTAAATGTGGACCAACTCAAACATTTTCTATTACAGCTATAAATTGTTAAAATTTTGATATTAATAAAGGTTTGTTTATCCTGTGCAATATTGCACAAGTTAAGGATACTAAAACAAACAACTTTTTATTGAAAACCACAATTGTTTTTAAAAAACTTATATATTTAATATAAAATACACAAGTTCCAATATACACTTATCACTTTAAACTTCTTAACATGTGCAAATTTACACATGTTAGAAAAACTCTATTAATAATTTTGATCATTACAATAATTCTCATTAATGTAAAATATTCTTTTACATATGTAATAAACTATTTTAAATTCATGTATGTACTCAATACTTTTTTTGAGAGAGTGTATTCAATCCTGAAAAGCAGAACAGTTAAGTAATTTGGAATTTTGGAACCATATTGGCGTTGGCCTTCTCTGAGTGCATCCTACGCCAGTGTTAAGCAACACTGAATAAAAAAATTATCAAACTGTTCATGCTGACATTTTCAAAGTTCTGATGATGCATTTAAATGACCCGAGTAAAACATTTATATCATTATCTATATCCATATGAACCCCTCAATAATAAAAATATACATAAATATTCCTATAATATGACACTAGGACAAATAAAAAGGGTAACGTCACTACCCCTTAAATTAACTATTCCTATTCTTATCTTAATTATATATATGTGTACCACCAACAACATTAAAACCAAAAGAAGCTAACAAAGTATAATGTTGGTCAAAGCTTCAGAGGAAGCCATAGCTGTAAGAGAGATAGAAGGTGTTGATTCTAATTCTAGAGAAATTAATAGTATTCCATTGAAACAACAACACTTTGTGCTAGTACATGGCATAGGTGGTGGAGGTTGGTGCTGGTACAAAATTAAGTGCCTTATGGAGAATTCTGGGTATAAAGTCTCATGCATAGACCTTAAAAGTAGTGGAATTGATCAATCTGATGCTGATTCTATTCTAACTTTTGACGATTATAATAAACCTCTTATTGATTTCATATCTGCTTTACCAGATAATGAACAGGTATGTATATTTTAATTTTCGTTCCCTTTCTCCACCTTATAGTATATGGGAATTAATAGTATATGATATGATATGATTAATTATATTGTTTTTAACATATGATATGATATGATTAATTAAACATGTTTGGTTTGTATAGATTATATTAGTGGGGCACAGTGCAGGAGGGTTGAGTATTACTCAGGCCTGTCACAAATTTGCAAATAAGGTTAGTTTAGCAGTGTATGTGGCAGCAACAATGCTGAAGTCTGGATATTCAACCGATGAAGATCTTAAAGATGTGAGTATTTTCATGATAAATTATGTTCTGTTTTCCTTTGTTACTCTTAATTATTTTTAGTACGTTAGGATTGGATTGATATGAATTCATAATGGCAAGTACTAGGATAAACTTTTGGGGGGTGGGAATAGAATATGATAGTGATGTATATTATTGACTTCAATTTAATGATAAATCTTCAAGGTTTCCAGCAAGGATATGATGTTGTTGCTGCTGAAATATTTGGTTGCCAACTGTCTACACAAACAAACATACTACTAGTTTTTAGGAAACTCCGAGACTCACTAGTGTCATGCATCTTTATGTTACCTACTCTCACATTTTTCCTAAGGTTTGTGTCATATACAAACAAATATGTAGCTCTTTTGCAACAAGGGAGTTTATTAATCAAAAACAATTTCAAAAGATTTGGGATTTTCTTTTTCCTTATATTTTTTATCCTCTACTTTGCTTGTCTAGGAAATAGTTTTCTTAGTGTTCTACCGTATTAGTTAGAGTTCTTAATTTAGTCAAAGGTCTTTAGTCACCTCTTTGAGTCTTGAGAGCCTAGAACTAGAATGTGCACGAGCAAAGCTAATTGCCTTTTTTCACAATCATTATAGTAACTTAAGAATCTAGTAAAGTTTTATATTTTCTCTTCCAACCGTGTCTACTCTCTCATTCATCACCAATAATTTGTGACATACAAACCCCTATAAAATATCAATCATTGTACTAATCATTATTCATTGGTAACATCGTGTTATGTTGTTTAGTGGCATGAAATTGTCCTATAGCAACTTTATTCCAACTAGAATGGGTTCAATTTGATTAATTCCGACAGCCCCATCTTTCCATCATTTGACTTTGTCCTACCACCATTGCAAAATTTGTGTTAAATGATTAAACCTTCGATTAAATTTATAAACTAGTATCACTTGTTATTTCATTTGGTATCTAAACTATAAAAATAAAATATAATTTAGGAAAATGATAACAAATAAAAATTGTTGCATAGAAAGTGATGTAATTATCACTTTTACAAGCCTTTAACGGGTATTTAAAAAAAAGAATAATTTTAAGGATTCCTTAAATGATGTTATTAGACCACTTATTAGTATGATTATGTGAAGTCTTTAAACTATTCACATCCTATCAAGTCCTTCAATTAACACAAACACACTTTCTTCTATTTTAAAAGCAGTTGAGGGACTATTTT
>Ga0099826_10001150_pt1 | contig 15195 bp, 5 predicted proteins | sample Mtrugardesep15_FD_76830 | JGI IMG/M metagenome (GOLD analysis project Ga0099826, IMG submission 76830) | Root nodule microbial communities of legume samples collected from California, USA - M. trunc garden sep15 | ecosystem: Host-associated > Plants > Roots > Nodule | place: USA: California... | reverse complement strand
TTTTTTCATTTTTTTCTGGATTTTTTTTGGGATTCTTGTTGTTGAATGTTGATGGAGATGATATGAAGATGAAAAAGAGGAGAAGAAGATGAAGAAAACCTAACGTTTTTGAATTAAAACTAATAGAAAATACCAAAATGTGTAACGGATAGAAGTTAAGGGACCAAAATAAATCAAATTTTAGTTAGGGGACCAAACCGATACTACCTAAATAGTTAAGGGACCAAAAATGCAATTTAGCCATTGATTTTTTTATCACTGAAAAATGACTATTAAGGTCTTGGCCACAAAAAATTATTTTCTTTGGTATTGACTAAAAACTTGGGGTTGGCATGGTTCGATTCAGGATGAAAACTGAACTGAACTGTTTGCTAAATTCAAAATAACTCAATCGAACCGAATTGCTAGTATTTGGAACCGAATCGAACTGTTCCAAATCGAACCAAACTACTTTAAATCGAACCGAATTGTTATTATTCGTACCATTGAACAAAATATAAAAAACCAAACGATATCAAACTTTAGAAGTTTATAAAACCGAATTGTTTCGAACCAAACTGGGAAATCATGAATTGAACAAAATCGAATTGTTTCAGTTCAGTTTCAGAATTGTTAGTAATGATTTGATGTTTTTTGATTTGCTTCGGTTCAGTTCAACAATTCAGTTCAGCTTTTTGATTTTTTTACCAACCTCTACTAAAAACAACGGTTTCAAAATTTAGAAGAAGAATGCAAAAGAAAATATTTTATTGTATCAAAACATATTTAACCAACCGAAGGCATACAAAATTATAAGAATTTGATCAATAGGTAGAGCGAGTGTATAGAGAAAAAAAATATAACAAGAGAAGATGAAATGATTTCTTAGTTTTCTAAATAAACTGGGTAATTGTAAAGACTTACTAAGATCATAAGGCTTTCGAGCCAATATATGTAAGCCTGTCTCATTGTTCATATTTCGGACCAATGCCAGTGTTGACTGTTTTTGTAACATTCGCAAAGCCAAATCTGCAAAATTTCCCAAAAATTGCTAGTAGTGCAATTACAGGTAATAATAAAAGATATCAACATGTTAATTCTAACCTTTATTTTTTGTTGGTCACAATAAATTGTGTGGATCGCCATATTCATTTGGTGTATGTATGCTTCTACTTTTTTTTTTTTTATAAGATATGTACTACTACTTTAGGCAATATTAAAGACTAATTAAGATATATAAAATGTTGTCTGTGAGAGCATAACTTAGTTGATAAAGAGATTGTGATATGTATGAATTGAAGTTCTAGTCATGAGTGAATTTTGAAAGAGAATGAATTTCTATCCGCTAGACTTCTTGATAAAAATTTATGATATAGAAAACATGTTTGACCATCAAACATTCATCCATCAGAAAATAATGTATATTTTTTGGTGGGGTACGCCTGGCTCATGCAATAGTGCAGCTCATGAGCGACACATGAGAAGTCCAATAACAAGCTACCGAGATGAGTTTCTCCCCTCAAAAAAGTAATTTAATATCGTGTGACCCATTAGACCACATATCAGATATTAAACTGATAAAAACTGATACTAGACTATATTTACTATGACACCACTTGAAGTTGACTTTTGTTTTATTGTCACAATAAATCAGATCTATATCATTAACAACATCTCCAAAGAGGGTATCATAGAGATTTTATATGCATAAATGTTGAGATGGATTGTTATTTGCAAAGCATTTTGCCACATCAAAATTTTTAGGAGTGGATTGTTATTGACATGCAAGACTTTTAAAAGCATTGTTTTTCTCTTTTATAAATGTTGGTTCCATTGCATATTTTATCCAAATCCTTTCATCATATTTAAAAAAATAAAAAATAATTATTGTTCAAATTTAATATTATTTGTAGAACCCATTTAATAATTATTTTAAAGATTGTTGGGTTAGAGTGAATGAGTATTTATTAGACATTAACATTAAAAATGAAGTGAATTATTAATGTGTATCCATGAGGCCACTTAAACTACAGGGCCGTTCCTAGCATTTTCGGGGCCTTCATAGTTTGAAAAGAAGCCCCCTTAGAGAATATATCATAAACTTTTTTAGTTTTTTGTTATGATTTTATTAGCGTTTCATTTCGTTTTTTTTCTTCGCTTTTCATTACAGGATAAAAAAAAAATCGGCAACATCTTCAAATAAATTAAATACTCCATAGAAACCAAAACTAAACAAAATACCATAGAATTGGAGAACAATTGCTCTTGCGAAGTATACTGAAATTTCTCTAGTAGGACCATTTTTCAACTAAAATATAATTTGTTTAGTTGTGAAGATTTTTCCAATTTTCTAGATAATAAATATCAAAAATATTTTTAATATTAGTGAGACATATTATTAGGAACAAAGGGCCCCAAAAAATATCACAAGTTTCTTGGCACATTATTATGAACAAAAGTTTTATTTGGGAGGGTATAAATAGAGAACTTTGTTTTATATAGGATATATATAACAAATTGCACCAAAAGGACCAAAACAATACAGTCCAGTCTTCCATGTCAATTCTTCGGGCTTGTCTGTTGGTGTATTTTACTACAGACACCCCCCAAAATCCAGATCTTGTTATACACAACCCCTCTAGTAAAAAAAAATTTAGGGCCCCCTACCGGCATGGGCCCTAGGCCGTCGCACTCCCGGCCTATGCCTAGGGCCGGCCCTGGGGATGATATATTTTATTCGTTAGCGTGTATAGATGAGAGTTATTAGTTGAATCATCAATTAACTTTTAAGTTCGTTGATGTAGTGAATTATGAATTTTGTTCTTGGAATTATAATCGTTGATCATTTTTGTTTTTGAAATTTGCGAGATAAACGAAAGCATCTCTCAATTTGAAGAATGTTTATTAAAATTTTATATTAAATTTTGTCGATAGAAGGTATAAGGTGACACATTAACCGTATATGTGATGCTATATGAATATCATACGATGCATTTGCTCTTTCTAATAAAAGATAAATTTCAAAATAAGGTAAAATATATTTATGCATGAGTGTACTTCTCTCTCGTTGAAGTTCAAAACATGTTTGGATGATGGGACATCTAAATATAAATCATTTGTATGCTTTCATTTGAACATGTTTCTCAAGAACTAAGGATTAAAATGAGAAGTATTATACCTCGTCAAATCAAAATGAGTCTTAAGACTAAACGAGGGAATGGGGGATCCATGATAGTCAAAGTGAAACTTCATAGATGTCTTAAGTTGATTATGAAACAACATAACTATTCGACTTATATAATAGTCATGACAATTTCAAACGATCATCAATGTACGAAAGATGGAGAATGTTGATAAAAGATAATGGGCTAGCTAGCGAGCATATGTAGACGAGAAACAACTATAAACATATAATTTCAACATGGTTTGAGAGTCTACTTCAACAAACAAACAAGAGAGTCAACTCTCGAGAAAAGTTGAGGTAAATAATACTCCATCTGGTTATAATATTATAAGCAACTATTTCTTTTTCATATTCAGTAAATAATTAATGTACTTGGACTATATTGTATACTCAGATACATTAATTATTCAATAAATCTAAAAAAGTAATAGTTGCTTATAAATATAATTGAATGGAGTAGTGCCCAAAGTTATCAACAATCATGATAGTGGAGGTTTATAAATTATTGTAAAAGTATTTAGGGTAAAATATATTTTTGCTCCCTAAAAATATACAAACTTTTCGTTTTAGTCCCTCTAAAAAATTTCTTCAACTTTTAGTTCCTATAAAATTTTCCATCACTATTTTGGTCCCTATTCTTAAGTAAATATTTGTATATTTTTTAATAAAATTGTGCATAAATGTAAGGATTATTGTAAAAATCACTCCAAAAAAGAAGTAGATTTTTTTAACAAAACATGGATTAAATATGATTTTTTTACCGTAAAAATATAAAAATTCATATTTAATTCATGTTTCGGTAAAAAATTCTCTTTTTCTTTAGGGAGAGATCCTTATAATATTATACATTTTTCTGCAAAATTTTATTTAAAAATATGAATTATACATATGAGTTTACTTTAAAGGAGGGACCAAAAGTGAAGATGAAATTTTTTGGAGGACTAAACGTTGAAGAATTTTTTTAGAATAACTAAAACGAAAAGTTGACATATTTATAACGACAAAAAATATATTTAACTCAAGTATTTAATCAAGACAAACCTATTTTGAAAAACTTCATACACTAACCAAAATTAATTATGCAGCTCATACATTAGCATATAGCAACAAATATAAATACCACATATTGCTAACGAGTGTCCTCAAGCATTGTTTAAGAGTCTTAAATAACATGTTTTGTGAAAATATGTGTAGTCATTGTATTAAAAATTGAAAATATTCAACTTTTTTTAAGAACAATTTCTTAATTTATAATACTTATAAAGTATTTTGAAGACACTCGCTAGCAACACCTTTTTAATAATCATGCTCGTAAGCAAATACTCAAAATCATTTATCTCAGCTTAATAAACACATTTAATATACATATATATATTTCATTAGTGATGTACAACAAACAAACACACAAGATCTACTCTTTTTTTTTCATAAACAAAGAGGTAACACATACAACAACAACCAAGTCTTATCCCACTAAATAGGGGTCGATTACATCAAATTACGCTATAGTGTTTTATCATAAATCATATTTGAATTCAACTCATTGATCTTTAAATCATTTCTAATGGTTTCTACAAATAAGTAACACATGAACTAATTAATTTTTTTTTAAAATCTTTTTTTAGATAGTAAACAAACACAAACAGTTAAAATTTATTTTATAACAAAATCTATTTAGACTAAAAAAAACATGTAGAGTTTTCTAACACAAAATCTATTTTTTATAGAGATTGTTTCTATTGTTGTGAATGATTCCTCTTATTTTTGTGGATTATTGTTTCTATTTTTTTTTTTATAAAATTGTTTCTATTGTTGTGCACTGTTACTATTCTAATGTCATTTAACTAATTTTTTAATTGGCAATCTAAATAATACTCTAAAATGACAGCATAGCTTAAATGAAGGATAAAAATGAAAGGGAAAAAAAATACAACCCAAAAAGGTGTATATTTTAAGTAATGATATTTGTACAACCATTTGATGACAATTTTTGGGACAATCGTTTTTTTTTTCCTCTTCTTATTTTTCAATAACAAAAGAGAAAGAAAAACATAGAGAGAAAGTAAGAACCTAACGTAAATATAAGAGAGAAAAAAAATTATGGTTCCTATAAACAATAAAATAATGTTTACTCTTATCAATTGATATCATCTAAAATATAACAATCGATAAATAACTTTTTAGTTTATAAAAATGATCGTTAATGTATTGATTTAAGGATGTAATGTGAATTTCTTGGACAATATTTAAGCTTATATGATATAACTGAATGGGTTTTGTTTTCTTTCTTAATATATTTTTTTTAGCATTTTCAATTTTTATATTGATTTAAAGAGCAAGTGCATAAGTTTATTTCAATTTGAGTCATGCTAATAAAATGTATAGGAAGAAGATGAACATAGGAGAGAGAAGTACCATATGTTATAAATTCTGAGTATATTTCAAAAGTTTCAAATATTTTGTGTCTCATATTTTTAATTAAAAAATATTGAAAAATATTTTAATAGAAAATTATTATCATACTATTAATTATAATGTTTTACTTGGTCAATGACCATTATATGAGTTAATTTGTAACGTCTATTTTCTTTTTCTTAACTATTTTATTTGAGCACTTATTTAGTGTGTCAAGAAACATGTCCCTCACTTCCAATTGATCTTTGGGTTACATCTTCCTTGAAATAATCTTCCTTATCAGTTCTGTTTCCTCGATTATATATACATCGAGAAAGGTCTGTTAAATCCTGAGGGATTAGCGTATAATTACGCGGAAAATCCTTAAGGACAGTGCGATCAGCACGTCTCATACTATTCATCGTTTGTTCATTTTGTAGCTATTGATCTCATTTGAGTTGGTTGTCAAAGATGTTTATAGAGTTGTGGTTGGTGATCTAATTCAACAACAATCACAAAAAGAGATAAGTTTATTGAACTCTCTTTTACTTATATTTAATTTATGCTTTTATTTTTATATTATTATTATTTATAGAGATAATTTATGCCTAATTTTACAACAATCTTAAGAATTTTCTTAATGAAATTATTTATGCCCTAATTCCATATCAATCACCATGCTTCGTACAAAGAAGAACAAATATAAGAGAGAAAAATTATCAAACTGATAATCCAGAATTGTGCATTCGACTCAATAAGAAGCAAATATGCAACGTTACTTTTTGAAGAATTCTTAAATAAAAAATACTGAAAATATTCTTTCATAAAGGCATATAATTGAAACGGTCAACCACAATAAAATTGAGTAAAAATTCATTATTGATAATAATAAATCTTGAAAACAAAGTATGTTTGATTTCCATTCCAATTTCCATAAACTTTAAGATCTCTCAGTCACTAACTATGTTGGATTTTAAAACCTTAAAGCGGAAAACAAAGTATAAGAAGCTGGAATAGCTCAGTTGGTTAGAGCGTGTGGCTGTTAACCACAAGGTCGGAGGTTCAACCCCTCCTTCTAGCGCTTTTCTTTTGTTTATTTTTAATTTTTCAAAAATTCTTAAAACGACAGGCTCACTTGCGTTTCAACTTTGAACCAGTTTTGGCTCATTTTCAATTTTAATCTCTTAAACCTCACAAAGACACAAACTCTTTAATACACAAAATTAGGGTTTTCTCCGGCGAACGGAACCCTTCCCTCCGGCGACGGCGAACATCCTCTCTACCTCTACCGACCTTCGAAGTCGTTCTAGTGTTCCATGTGAGTCTCGTTTACCTAAATTCCATTTAGTCTTCAATATTACTTCAAGTTATCAATTTTTTATCCATGAATTTCGAATGATTTGGATTGTTTCTCGTTGAATTCAATGAATGAATGAAAATTAACGACATATAGTTAGTTTTGGATGATATCAATAGCGTCGTGATTGCGTGCTATAGCAGTTTGCGACATTTAATTGTTTCTTGTTCAAGATAGTGAGAGTAGTAGTGTAGCAGTACTGAAATTGAATTTGATTTTAGCTTTTAGGTTTTGGTTATTGAAATTGATTTTATATTATTGAAATTGAATGAGGATATATTGGTCAAAGCAGAAATACTTTTTCTTACACTTGTATTTCTTCTGGATCTTAGCACTCTAACAGGGTTTAGGACCAATGTTCTATCTCAGCAAGATTGAGCATAAATTTGCCTTACCTCCTCATCTTCTTGTTCGTCCCATTCAGGAAGCCATACTGTCAGAGCTTGAGAGGCTTTTCTTGGATAAGGTTTTCTGTTGCTAACATTTTCATTTCCTTTACAACCCATTATATGTAATTTATTTAAATTATTTCAGCTGACTTCGTTTTGTGTTTCTGTAATCATGCTAGGTTATTCAAAACTTGGGCCTTTGCATATCTGTTTATGATATCACATCCATTGAAGGCGGGTCTATCTTCCCCGGTGCTGGTGCTCCGACTTACCTGGTATGAGTTTATGGGTTGGTTTTGTACCTTTTGTCCTATCATTGGCTTGGGTTCTACATAATGGGTATACGAGGATGACTGTTGGCATTTAGGTCTTGTGAACTATTTTGCTACTCTTAGCTGATTTGTTTTGTGATCTGAAGTGTTCAGAAGAACGCCATCCGGTGAGCTGAAGTGGGTGTTGAAATGGCGGGGTACCTGCAAAAGGCACTCCGACGCTCAAGCGAGTATGAGAGCAAGATGAGGGAGTTTAGGGTGAATAGAATTGTACCTTGGAGGTCTGTAGAAGTCCTTATTTATATGCTAGGATGTAGAATCCTTAGAGTGATGTTGAAATAGCCGTTAGGTTGACGGTCACAGATGGCGGGGTCTGTAACCGGCGAGCATTGTACGTTGAATGTGCGTATTGAGGGAATTTGAGTATTTGCTCGGTGGTAGTAGCAGACAAGAGGCGTGTAGCATTTGAGCCTTGCAGGATTGGACCTAAGTTTTGGACTCCTGTTCACCAGTTGGGGAGCATGCCAAACATGTGTCATGGGCCGAAATTGGCTTCGGGGCCTTTGTTCGAAGTGAGTATTGGCAGGGACAACCTTTTGGGCAGTCATTTAGCTTTACTTTAAACTTCATTAGAAGAAAAGTATCCCACTTGAAATTCATTCCTTACTTATGAAGGGCTCAACCATACAAGTGAATATAGGCAGAAATTATGATACCATACTATTATGTTATTGTTGGGTCATGAGGGGAGCTCGGGGGATCATCTACCTTAGGACACCACACTTTAACCCAAAACCTTATGGCATTGGGTTTATGGGTCCTCTCACTTTTGCTCAACCTCCACTTTTCTAAGCAATGTGGGACTTCTAACTCACACTTGCTACACAATAGTTTGAACGAGATATTTGCTGGAATTTTCGTACCTACAAAATTTGTGCTTTCTTATCTTTCATTATTACAATTTTCTGATGTACTTGGCAATGTTATGTAGTTTGATGGCAGAAGCTTCTGTGATTGTTTTTGACTATGCAATAACTGCATTCTGGAATTTCTGGCAGGTGGTATTTAATTTGATTATGTTTCGTCCATTCCCAGGGGAGATTATTTCTGCAAAAATTATTTCACTTGATGCTGATGGCCTACGCTGTATGTTTTCAATTTTCAGCTGGTTCCTTGATTGTAATTATCTCTTGGCATATGTAGTTTTGCTCCACATATAAGTTAGGTACAATATTTTACACAATCAGTTGATTGAACCCATCTTGTTGAAACAAAGCATAAGTTTCTTTCATACTACTTGTTAGGTATCCATTTTTAATTTAGTTTCTGATGAGAAGAATAAAAATTGTGGTTTGTACTTGCCCCATACTACTGCTTTTTATCCCACTTTTATTGTAATAGATTCATTTAAAACTCAATGAATCAAATCAGTCAATGTTGAATCATTTAAACTCATATCCTATCCAGAGTTTCTAGACAAGAATGTGAGTGAGACCCTGCAAGTTGAATTGTCATCAATCTAATTTTTGTGTTTTGTATTCATGTTCAGACAGTGACAATAACCTACTATATACATCATATTACAGTGCTATCCAAAATCTGCATCCTCTAAAAATATCACGGGTTATCTAATTTTGATGTATTTTATATTCCTTGCTTAGTAACTATGAATTTGTGATTGGCAGTATCCCTTGAATTCTTTGATGACATTTATATTCCTACTCATCACATGCCCTCCCCAAGCCACTATGTATCAAAAAAGTAGGTGACGCTGCTTCTATCCAATTTTACTTTTGGGTGAACTACGAAAATAATACACAAGCATATCCACATTTTTTTTCCGTACAAATTCCCTCTCATCATGATTGTATGCTGGTGAAATTACAGCAACACAAGGAAATGGATTTGGGAGTATGGTGAAGAGAGTGATGAGTTTAATATTGAGCTTTCTGATGAGGTTAGACTTCTTTTCCTTTTATCTCAATTGTATGCTTGGACAATGAAGATGAAACAAAATTTTGGTTACCAACATTGCAGATCAGATTCCAAGTTCAAAGTGTGAGTTACCCAACAATTCCAGTTGAGCAAGCAAAAGAATCAAAGCCATTTGCCCCAATGGTGATCAATGTAAGTATATCTTGTTCCTCATTTTTGTCATCTACTTTCTTGATTCATGCATTTCTGTGATTATTTAAAACCACATAATATATATGGCTTTTTGAATTGTACATACTGAACGTATCTATGTTCATGAGTCTATGATGTTCAAGTAAATACTATAGGGGAATTTGTAAATTGTAATCATTTTGAAATCGGATGCTAGGAGTTTATAGTGTTTATTTTACTATTAATTAATTATTATGGTTTTACAGATCGTGAATTTACTATAATTATAATTTTGGTTTAATCGAAGTTTTTAACATTTTTCTTTTGATGTTATATTCAGGATGGTTTATTTCATTTGTGATCTTAATAATTTGATTCAGATGTTATGTTAGTTTGCCATTTGTTTTGTTCATCAATTAAAAATTGATGATAAATTGTTGACTTGTTGTGATCTCCCATGCACATAAATTTTCTCTCTTTTATTCCCCACTAATCAATCCCTCTATCCATTTTGAAATACACTCTCTCTTTTCATGGTGGATGATCAAAACCCTGATATCAATATTACATTCTTTTCACATCGTTTCCCCTTCTCCTATGTTTTTATGCCTCTCATATTTTAAAGCAGTCATAGTTATAATCGCATATGTTGATTATGAATCGAAATCTCATTGATTGCATCATAAACAAACCAATTAAAGAAACTGTGTTTGAACTACTTGCCATATCAATATCTTTTGTATGGTGATGGAGTATTAAAATCCTATAAACAAGCATTTTTAAAATATTAACAAGCATTGCACAATGATGGAGGATTGATTTATGTCTATTTTACAGGGGTCATTAGATCGTGAAGGTCTGGGACCTGTTTCTTGGTGGCGATGAATTCATTCCCAGCTTTTATTCATTTTCAAGATTAAGCTTAGAAGATATCAGTCTTTTCTATTCTTGCTTCAGTAGAAGAAAATTGGTTGGTTGTTTATTTGCTCATGTTCTTTTCAACATCTCTTAAAAACATGGAGTATTTAATTTAATTTTAATGGGATCATTGTTGACAGTTGACACTGTATATACATTGTATGCCATTATTCACAAATACTATAAGCTTATTCTATTACATGGTTAAACACTTTAAGCTTATTCTATTGAATGATTAAAATCCTATATATTGGATACGACGATATTTCGAAACAATACTGTTCATTTAAGGCATGTATGTTCCAATCGACATGAATACGCTTCCAGTTTGTTGGAAAAAAAAGTGAATATGGTTCCAGATAAAGGATTCTGCAATGAAATTTTGGGGGTGCACTTGGATTATATTGAGTTTTAGTGACATTAGCGACATAGTCTCTATCTCTCGTCTAACCAATCATTATCTCAAATAATTTATTTTTATCATTCATTGATCATTCTCATTAAAATACACTGAAGTCATCAATGTCACAAAAACTCAATGTCACCCAAGTTATTTTTCGAAATTTTGTTTTTTCTCTCTCTCTCTTTACCCTCAAGCAAGCTTGTACAGATTTTATTCACATTCAATTATTTGATGCAAAATTATACAATAGCTAGCTAGCTAGAAATTCTGAAGTTCTAATTCCTTAACTGGCTCCAGCATATCTACAGCCAATCACTCCATTATTGACAAACTTACGAACCATAAGGAAAGGAAATTAAAAAAAATGAAAAGTTAGTGGTAATCATTTTTCATGCAAAACAATGAAAGGGGAAAACGTTCCTTGGAAAAAAAAGGTAAAAAAGTGAAAAGGATTGAACTCTCCCTCCATCAGCCTAATGAGCCTTGCAACTCATCAATAGAAAGAGCTTCAATGTCCTTTGACTCTTCAATAGAACATACAATATAGGTAATCTTCTCGGTTAAAGAGCGTCCAATCTTTTCCACCACTTTAACGTCTGACATCTTCTCTCCATTTCACATTTTGTTGGCCACTGTCATGAACCTAGAGAAGTATTCTGTTACTCCTCCACCAGACCTCATTTCAAGAGTTTCAAAATCTTTGCAGAGAGCTTGAAGATGAGACCTTTTCTCCCTTGCATTTCTTTCAAACTTTTTCTTCATAGAATCCCATATTTTCTTAGAAGTATCCTTCTCAAGGATGGTATCAAGCATGATTCGATCAATCTCTTGAAAGAGGTAGCTTTTTGTTTTGAGATCCTTCAGCTTCATCTCTTCATTCTTTTTTGGGTGTGCATCTATTTGTATCGCTCCGCTTTCTAACTGAACATAGCCAGGTTCAATCCATTCCCAATGTTCCTTAGATTTGAGAAAATTTTCCCTTAGCATGCTCCAATGATAGTGACCATCAAAACGTGGAATTACTGGTTGTACAAAACTCCCTCCTGTAGTCATTTTCTAAATATGTCAAAGGCTGCTGCTTTGATATACAGGATCAGTGGGGCATCTAATTCCAAATTGTTGAGAACCTTTATAAAAATGTTTGGAAACTGAAAGCAAAGAACACAACAATTGGACTAAGTGACTCGGTTTTTATTAATTGCAATGTTGGCTTAAATATTCATTCAACACACGATGAAAAACAATAATAGAATGCAACACACTTAGCTAAAATAAAAGCTAGTGGTGAGTAGTGACAGGAAACAAATTAAAAACAAATGCAAATTAATTTCCTAAAGTCCAAATCTTTTCCTATAAACTAGGATTTTATTCCAACAAAAAAAATACTACTTTAGCTCCTTCAAGAAGGTTAGTAGTGGTGGTAACTATGTTCCGATGACGTTGTTTTTTTATATTCTCTCCAAATTTTCTGTTAAATCTGATAAGCGATTTACTTGTGTTTGCAAATTAATTTTGGGTGAGCTTGATGTCAAGGAATCATGTTAGATTCTTCAACGTTGGACCTTTGTCTTGAATTCATCATCATGTTGGAGAATAGAAGAAGGAGGGCAATATATTCTTTAGAAAACAAGATGATGACTTAGCCTGTTCTAATTTAACTAATGGGGTGATTAAGGAGATTGGTATTAAACTAAAACAATATTCTAGCCAAATGGTAACTCTCGTAGGGTTTAGGGTTCAAGGTTTATGAGTCTAGTTCTTAGAAGTAGAAAGGACATGTTATACAATATACTAACTTGTTAGACACTTCCTATAGTGAAAATCATAGCAGCCTCATTGGCTTATGTGGACCATTAAATGCAATTCTGTTTAGATTGGCAGGTGATTTTCCCCAAATCTGTTTTAATATTGTGGCATAGTGGTCTAACTATATGTAAGTTGTGAATATTCATTTTCGGAAACATTGTTATTTTCAAAAAATACTATTTATAGGTTGGTTCATATAATACTGGCCATTTTAACAGTGAAATAAAGTATCCCATTGCACGAGCCATTTGAAGTATAAAAGGGTCAGTCATGCTAGATTGAAAACTATTTAAGCTAGTTTGACACTGATTAAAAACTTCCGGTTCAAATCAACTAGCCAACTTAAGTAGTAAGTACTAAATGGCGCTGAAGTTTCTGCAGAGTTTCCCTCATAAGGTCAATAACAAAACTTTGATTGTGAAAAATTAAATGTTGTAAAATCTAGTCACATTGCAAGTCTTCAAAAGAAGAGTGGCCTTAAAAGTCACTGGTCTGGTGATGACAAAACCATTGCATGATAGCAGTACTTATTAAACATATAGATTTGATTAAACCTGAAAGCTTTGTTGAATACTAGTGAGTAGAGAAGTTCACACGTTATATTATAACTTATAAGCTCATTATATTATTATATGCAGGGAAATCCTTTTCAATTTATTGCCTGCATTTGATAAGAATTGATATACAGTATAGTTTTCTATCCATCCAGTGTCTATTCTAGATAAATAAAAGGTACCTGACATTATTTAGTTGTCATGTGTGTTATTTGTTTAATTGAAAGATTTAATTAAAGTGTATTATTAATTGAAAGGTTTCTGGAAGTTAGTAGTCGAGCTTTTGGTTAAGAAATAAGCTTCCAGCAGCCTCTCATAAACTTCGTCATCTTCATGATGAAAGCAAGAAAATGCAGAAGCTTAAGGAAGAAGAAAGAGAGAAAATCAAAGTAAAATTGATTGATTCATTGAATGAATAAGAGTTTGTTACAATGAAGCTTTATATTATAGCTTGAGATCCTAACTAGCTCTCATATAGTCTAACTAACTGACAGCAGTAACATATAGCTGTGATACTCTGAGTGTGGTACACAATAATATGATGAATTTACAAAGTGAAAGAAGCTTGAGAACCAAGTTAACTTGCTGATTTATAGTGCTAGTATTTCAGCCTCTAAAATGTATGATTTTCATTTTGATATTCCAAGTTCTATAACTGAAGATTTTATATGTTATATTATATATAACTAGTGTTGCAAATGTATGCAAAACCAAAAGGCACAAGCTAATGACAAATAGATAGATCTAGGGAGAAAGGAAATCCTAATCCTGCAAAATGTTAATTACAATATAATCATATAAACCTATTTCAAGTAGTTATGCTTACGATCAACTACTTGGCTATCCATCAATGTCACATGGATAGAGGAGAAAGAATTAGAGTTTTAGGTGACGTGCGTCTTGAATATTTATCCATCAATACTCAATCAAATTTTTTTTTCTATTTTTCATTCCATTCCATTATTTGGAAAAGAGAAGTGCTATGGATACTCTCTTTCTAATAGTCAATGGTTAGGATTCAAAAATCTGAAATCGACGTCACTGCCGCCATGGTGTCTTGATTTGGTTACCGCCGCCACTGCATATTCTCCTTTTTAAAGAACAAAAACACAGTTGCGGCGACTCTCAATGGAGGGGCTGGACTTTCACGGTGGTGGTGGTGAGTCAACAAAGCAACGCGTCGGGTTGATGAAGAAGATGTCTTTGTATCTGAGGTATCGCCGTGTAAAACAACTATCAAGGGATTTTCTTCCACAACCGTTTCCCACTCATGTTGGTGTTTTGTTCGGTAGTTATTACCGAAGCCTTTATAAAACTACAAAAAATGCCTTAAGGTAATTACAATCCGAAAATAATGAAAAAAAAAAAATTGTCTATATATGGAAAAAAATCATCCTTAAAAAAAAAGAAAAAAATCATAGCACGATCAATTTTGATTAGTTGATAAAAACTAAATGAGTCATATGATCTATTTTGATTGAATAATAACAAAACATCAAAATGATAGGAGTAATGTAAAAATGACTCATGTACTTTTGATTTAAAGGAAGATGAATCTATAATATAAAAATAAAGATATTTAATATCAAGTTAGATAATCTAAAAATTTTGTCTCTTTAGCTCGGTCTCCACCATAAAAATCTTTTACAATATTCTTTTCTCTGGATTGATGTAATATCCTCTCATACTAAATTTATATTATCAACAAAATTTTTATTATAAAATAAAATAAAACATAATAAAATTTAAAATCATACAAATATTTCAATAAAAACTTCAAATATTTTAAAAATTAATTAATCATTTAATTATTTTTTTTATCTGCAACAAAAT
>Ga0099826_10001149_pt1 | contig 15195 bp, 11 predicted proteins | sample Mtrugardesep15_FD_76830 | JGI IMG/M metagenome (GOLD analysis project Ga0099826, IMG submission 76830) | Root nodule microbial communities of legume samples collected from California, USA - M. trunc garden sep15 | ecosystem: Host-associated > Plants > Roots > Nodule | place: USA: California... | reverse complement strand
ATAATTAAGAAATGCATTAATTAAAAGAAAGAGAGATGTTATTTTATCAAATTATCCTAATTAATTATTGATTTGTTTTATATTAAAGAAAAAAAATAATATTTTAGAAGCAGTGTATATAATATTAATTGAAGGATACAATTGAAAAGAAAGAATTATGAGTGAAAGTGACATTCATTTTAAACAATTTTTTTTTTTTTGTTAAAACAACATTTATTTTAAATTATAAACCCTATTTAGGTACCTATTGAGTAGTCTATAATGTTTTTCCACTAAAAAAACACAAACAAAGCAATAATCTTGTCATGTACCTACGGTGCATTTAAAAGTTTTTTCCACGTGTCACAACTCTATTAGTTATTTATGTATGATGCTGTGACTTGTGAGTGAGGCAATTTGATGAAGTTTGCATGCTTCTACGACCAACTTTGAAACAAGGGCTTATTGGCAATTCAAGCACGAGAGAGAAGAAAAGAATCGCAATCTCACACCAATTTTCTCACACATCTTTCATTTTCTCTGAAAAATCAACAAAACAACGTTCACCAAAGATATTGCTCAGAATCACATTAGTTTTTGTTGATTTATGAATATATTCCAACTCCAAAAATTGGTTTTTACACTTAAATCTATTTTTCAACTAATTTTTAAGAAAGTGTAGAAGGTTTGTGGCCCTTCATAGAAGGTCTATAGTTTTTTTTTTCTTCTTTTAGAGTAATGCTCGTAACACTCATTTTAACACATTATTTTTAACATAACTCTCCAATTTGATGAAATATATGTGGGCCACATAACTTTGGGAATGAGCCTCGTAAAAAGTGACGAGAGCCACATATATTACTTCAAATAAAAAATAAATATTAAAAAGAATATTAAAATAAGTGCTAACATTATTTTTCCTCCTATGATGCTAGTAATAGACCTAGTTCGTTCTAAGTGGAAATATCATACATACTCCCTTTAATACTAAATTATGTCACGTTCAATCGATTTTTTGTCGCTGCAAAACCAAACATACCCTTAACAAGTTAAAGTGACACATGTTCAACAACTTGTATGAATTACTAAAGCAACAACCTTATATTCAAGGTGTCAAAATATATTAGTTCATAATGTATGCAACTGAAACAAACAATGGTGTAACTTGCGGGTGAAGGAACTTGATGAAGTTAGCATGTTTTTTCTCACATCAATATTGACAAATGGGGCATATCGGTAATTTAGAAAATATTGTGCACAAACGCAGTGTGAGAAGAATCTGTAATCATGATCATCGTCGTGCAATTTCCATTTGCACGTACTATAACAAATTTTCGGTCCACTAATAATATATTTCTCAACAAAATTTAAACACCAAAGTTAAATTGTTTTCCAAAATCATACTTATAGGATAAAATTTATAATCAAATTGATTTCATATACTTACGAGCAGCACCACCATCACAACGACATCCCCACTCCCACGTGCTAAGCCTGTCATTTGTTATTTATTCTTTTTTATTTTTGCTAATATATATTATTTTTAATTGCAAAGAGATATAAATTATAATAGGTAACAAAATAATTCACAAACATTAGTTCAATCAATAAAAATGTGGAAATTGTTAGATTTGATATTGTGATCGAGATTCTAATCTTGATTCATCTACTCGTGGTGTGTATGAGTTTACATTTACTATTGTCATTATATATAAAATAATTGTCTGATGCGTTAAAGCTTTCGCTAAAGTCTGATAATGCGTCCCATCATAGAAAAGATTATCAAATATATACATTGATTATTGTCATTTCGTATATCTATCATAAAAAAGATAACCAAGATCACTTAAATGATTGATAAAAATTTCATTTTCTTAGCGGGTGCGTATGAAAAACATTTATCAAAATACGTTAACCTTTTAGACGAGTCTCAACTACATCAAAAATATTAGTCTTTGTACTTTCGCGTCAATGATATTATTCAGCACGACAATTTTCTATTCTTATTTTATTCACTAATAATAATTTACCACCTCAAATTTATTACTAGATTATTAACTGTATTATTTAATTTCATAAAATCTCATCCATGTATTATTTAAACTAATCCATAAATGTCAAAATAAAGTCAAATTTTAATTATTGAAATGTTTTTGACTCCACAGCCACTACTACTACTTTTTCTTTCTAGTGCAATTTTCCTAAAATCACGTCATATTGTAAATTGTAAATGCTAACCATTCATGGTAGTCTATATATTTTCCCTTAAGAAAAACAAAAATAAAGTAATATACGTATATTGCTTAAATGTTACCAATATATGTACGTGAACTTCACGAGCCAATCAAAACTCTCCTTTCAAAACTCTACTCCACGTGTCACAATTCTATTAGCTATTTAGATACAATGCTATGACATGCGAGTGAATTTTTTTGATGAAGTTGGTATGTTTCTCACTACCCCAACATTCTAACAAGGGCATATCCGTCATTATGAAAATATTGCATTTGCACACCCACATGCGTAACGAGAAGAGAATCGTAATCATGAGATATTGTATTTAACGAATCCGTTTGCACGTAACAAATTTTCATTCCTTCATTCCACTCTAATTTTCTCACTCTTCTTTTCTTTCCCTCTAATTTTCTCGAGAAAATTTCACAGACTAGAAAATTCTCTCTCCAAAAAACAACTTTCTCATCTATTTATTCTTTCAACTTCAATCGATCGATCTTCACTCTTGCATTGTAACGTGTGAAGTTTGTGTTTCTTTTTCTTCATTAAGCTCAATCAAAGTGAGTGTGAAGTTTTCACTTTTCACTAAGATCTGGTTTTGATTTTAATCTTCATTTTCAGAAGCATTTAATGCTTGTGCAGTTTGTGTTTTTTTCTCTTTTTTCAGAGTTGCACAAATTTGGAAATTTTTCTTTGGTTCAATGTTTGTTGTTGAACTTGATTCTGTGCAAATTTTGTTTCCATTTTTGGATTCAATAAATGTTTAGACAAATCAGCACTATATTCCTGATCATACAGTACTGTGAAAGTGAAAGTGATTCTCTGTTTTGCATTGATTGATTGGAATTTTTGTTTTCATTTCATCGATTTATTTAGAAAATTTGTCACATTCATTAATTACACTACTTTGATTCAATGAATGAATGGTACTTGTTATTAATTGTTGATTGTTGATGATTTAGTTGATTTTCTTTTTGATGAAGTTTTTTGGTACAATTTGTTGTTGTGCAGATTATGAAGGTGAAAGCTTGTGATTTGGTTTCTGGTAGCGGTGGTGGTGCTGAAGATTTGGTGAGTGATTTTTCTCTCTCATGGATTTTTTGTTCATGCTCATTGCACACAAAAAATCACTCACTACACACACGCGCTTGATTCTGTTATGATATGTTGAAAAAGTGAATACCAATGTTGCATGCACAATGCGTTACTTGGTTGAAGGATAAATGCAAATATAGCTAACTTTATGATAATATTTATCTTTTGATTCATTTGATATTTGAATTTAAATATGATGAATTTAGTTGACATTCTTAGGAATTTGTTTGACATTTTTTTATTTAATCTATTAGACATGTGATTATATGATTGATTAAATGAAATACTATAAGATTGATTATATAGAAAGAAAAAAAAAAGTAATATGTGGTGAATGTTATTATTTCAAATTCAAATAAATTATTAAATTAGCCCCTAACTTTGAATAATACCTTGAAATAGGTCTTTTTACTATCAATAATTTAAAATGGTCCCTAACTAGTAAATCACCAAATCTTTTTTTGAAGGAAGTAAATCACCAAATGTTATTATTTCTTAAATTATTTTGTTTTCAGCCGTGTGACTTGTGTCTAATATGTACTTATTGCTAGTGTACCTCTTTTATTTTTTCATAAAAAGAGAAGCATCCCTTTTACTCCAATTCATAACAAAATCTGTTTACTGAAAAAATATATGATGAAGGGTGTTGTTTAAATTTAAATTTGAGTCATGTTTCAATCTTAATATTAATTCATAACATGGAAGTACTATATGATAAAGGGTATTATTTAAATTTAAATTTAAGTCATTTTCAGTAACAATATCAAGTACTATGATGATTTTATTGGGATTTGAATAATTTGTGTCCCTTTTATTCTATACCAGGAAGAGGACCATGTCCACGTCAACAAGGGAAAAAGCAAAAAAATCTCTTTTTTGGACAAACCTGTCCTGCTCTTCCCACCCACCTCTGATTCAACTTATATCTTAGGTAATATCCCTGAAATGGCCATTTTATATCCTTTTTGCACCGTCTAAATTGTATCTCCCATTTTGCAACTTTTTTATTGCTAACAAATGATGACTTTCATTATATGGTAATAATTATATGTAATATAATTACAATTTATACACCTGTTTGAATTTGTTAATTTTGTTATGTATATCCATTTACTTTGTCCATACCCTAAGTTGTTTCCACATTTCTGACCAAGGGTCACTTTTTGCTATAAACTTCATCAAATATTGCAGGGACTCCTGTGGACTTTGAAGTGGGTCGATTTTACCAAATTAATCATTCCTACCTTCCACCAAATTGCCCAGTTCAAATAAAATGTGTGAACCTTGTAATGGTAATATAAAAAAGCTCACTCTTTTTCATTAGCTTTTAAATTTTACATGAAAATAAAGCTCTCTCTTTTATTTCAAACACTTTATGAAGTTCTAAAAATGTCATCTTTGTTGGGTTTCATATAGTAGATGTTGAAATCTTGTAGGTCAGTGAAAAAGGGGAGCAAAAAGTATCTCTAAGGTATCCAAGCCTCAAATCTCTTAGTACTCACTTTAACGATCAAAGCTTTGGAAAGCCAGAAGGGGAGAAAATCCCTGCACTTGACGAGAAATACGCGATGGGAATCGAATTTGCAATCAAAACACTTTATAGAAGCATCTCAGCTAACGAATTTGCAGAGAAAAGAAACTCATGGAGCTTCTGGGCCTCTCCTCCTAACAGCCCAGTTATCAATGATGCTGCTACTAGTTTGGTTCCCAAGCAGGGTTCATGTTGGTCTGAGATCAAGCTCACTGGTATGACGCAGTGGGGCCAACGCCGGCAAGTTAGGTTCTTGGGCCGTCATGAGAAGCAAAAGGTTGAACCTTTACCTGTGCTTCAGAAGGAAAAAGGTGTCATTTTTAAGCTCAGAGAAGGGACTAATGTGAAGAAGAGAAAGAACATTGAAAAAGAAGAAATGGAAGAAGCTGTCAAGGTAGCTCCTTTTGAGGTAACGAGGATGACTCGTCAATGCAACAAAAATCAACAAGGTGTGAGTAGTAGCAGCGGGGCTAAAAAGTCTAAGAAAAATCATCAAGCTGTGAGTAGTAGCAGCAGTGGGGATAAAAAGTCTGAGAAAGCAGCAGTGAATGACACCAAGAAGCAGGAACTTGTGGTTTATAACAGAAACAAGCAAAAAATGTGGATTGATAGATGGGCTGCTGAGAGGTAAATGGTTATTTGTATTCAAAGATGTAACCTTTTTTCAGTTCACAGTTCAGTTTTCCACTTGGTTTAATAAGTGTTAGTTATTAATTTGATGTTATATACTAATATATGTTACCTTGTGCATTTGAAGGTATAAGTTAGCAGAGGAGAACATGTTGAAGGTTATGAAGGAAAAAAGAGCTGTGCATGGAAACTCAATAATGAGGCAAGACTTGAGATCAGAAGCACGAAAGTATATTGGTGACACAGGTTTACTTGATCATTTGCTGAAGCACATGGCTGGAAAAGTGGCACCAGGAGGAGTTGAAAGATTCAGACGGCGACACAATGCTGAAGGTTCAATGGAATACTGGTTAGAGAGTGCTGATCTTGCTGATATCAGAAAGGAATTGGGTGTACAAGACCCTTACTGGACTCCTCCCCCTGGTTGGAAGCCTGGAGACAGCATTTCACCAAAACATGTTACAAGTGATGAACTCAGAGAGATAAAGGAGGAAATAATTAAGTTGAAACGGTATTGCCAATTTCATTTTCTTTTTTTTATGATTGAATGACTAGTGTTATTGGTTATTCTATTGATTTTGAGTTATTGCTTACTTTTCTTGATCTGCAAACAGAGAAATGAGGGAGCTCACATCAAAAAGAGAAGAGGAAGCATTGGCTATTGTGACTACTCCTAGTTCTTGTATGTCAAGTTTGAATTTTGAGGACTATGGTTCCCAGGTTTCTAAGCAGGTGAGGGGAAGCATAGTAGTCCCAGTTCATTGCTAACAGTTAACATGAATAGTAAAACTGGGACTGGGAATTTAGGAGGTCACATGACATATAGACAACAGTCACTTTTAACAATTCTTCTTTCTGTCATATTGCAGGATATTTATTTGGATCTGGTCCATAAAAAGGCTAAAATTGAAGAACAGCTAAAAGAAATTTCTTTGGCATTGAATGGCATGGAGGTAACATATACAAACTCTTTATTTTATTGAGTGCTCATTGATTGAATGTTTTCATTGCAAACTAATTATGCTACCTACCTTCATCAGAATACAATAAAATAATGATGCTAATGATTGCTTTGTAATATTCTATTGTGAGCTCATAGGATTGAGCGATTTCATTGCAAAATAATGATGTTATGATTGCTATGAATTTTCCCCTAAAAAATCTATATTTATTAGTCCAGACTGTACCATAGAGTATGAACAGAATTATAAAAAATCCCATTATGATATTGTGTGATGTTACTTGTTATATTTTACTTTTTATTCCATCCATCTATGCGAATAAATGGTGAAGACTGATGAAAATCAATACTGTAAATGAAATGGATTTTGCTTGCCACTGATGAAAAGCACTTAATGCAGGATCAAATGGGAATGCTGAAACCAACACTAGTAGAAGAACCAATGTCAGAATCATTAACACCACCAGCGTTATTGCTTGGACCAACATCATTGGCAGAAAACATTGTAGAAGAGACAAGGGAGGAAGAGAAAGGTACTAATGTCAAAAAAACAAAATCAGCAGACACACCAATGGTAGTAGGAAGCAGAGCAGCAGAGGACAAAGCAGCAAAGATACAAAGGCTGAAAAGTGGTTTCCAAATTTGCAAACCAAGAGGGACCTTTATGTGGCCAAACATGAGCTTGTCTCCACATGTTGTAACCAACTTTGATGAACACACTGTGGTCCCAACACCAACCTCAGCATCCTCTTCTACCACCTCAGCACCCAAGCTTGTCTCAAATTCCAAAACTAAGAACTTGTCACTGTCCATAACTATCCCATCTTCTCCATTTAAGCCATTAGCAGAGAGGCGCCCTGTGAGCACAACTACTTTGACACATGTCACTGGACCCTTTTCCCCTCATCTTACTCCTCCACTAGAGACCACAAAAACTACCACCATCACCAAGAATGGTTCATTTATTAACCTTAACGAAACTCCTTTTGGCCAAGAGTAATGCTGGCAAAGTCCTGATGCATACATATATACTTATATAGTTATATATATTTGAAAGAAGCCACACCATTTTGAGACTCTGTTGATAGTAGTAGATTGAGCCAACTTATAGGCAGTGTGGCAATTATGTTACAATTATGTTGCAAATGAGATTGCAAATTGAAGTTATGTTACAATTATGTTGCAAATGAGATTGCAAATTGAATGTTAACATTGAATTAGCCAATTGCTAATATTATCTTGCAAACTTCATATGCCTTGATGTCATTTATGATCAGCTGGTGTCCCTTGGTGTAATGTTCAAACATCATCCAAGTGGAGATTTTAGAAAGGTGCAAAATTTGTGCAGTCAGGTAGGATTTTTTCACGTAAGTAGGTATAGATGTGAAGATAATATTTTCATTCCACTAAGTAATTAGATGGAGTGTGGTTATCATAATATTAAGGATTTTATTTCAATTGCATATATGATGTGTGTGCTCAATTAGGAATTCATATAATGCTTGCTAGAACTTCATACATTTTACTTTTAATATTTAAATAAATACAAATATTTAATAAAAATATTTTTTAATTGCATTTTTTGGCAAACCTATCAACCGAATCAAATCGTATATCCCCAGTCAACTCGTATATCCCCAGTTTAGTTTAGTTCAGTTCCACTTCTAAAAAACATTAAAATCCAAACTAAATCGATATAAATTTGGTCGGTTTAAATATTTTTTTATCCTAAACCAAACCAAATCGTAACACCTAATGATACTCTTATGCCTCGGCCACGAATATAACTACTTTTGATGCTTCATCCAGTTTTCAACACTGTCTGTATTAAGGTTTGTATTGTGTACTTTAACCCACAAACATTATACCAAATAATTTTCAAGAACAGTACCTCATTCATAGGTTTATTGAACTTAACAACTCTTTATTACTTAACAAGTGGACTGTCATGTTATTTCAAGATTGATATTCTTGTGATATAGAAATGCTGATTCTACTAGAGTTTTTTTTTTTTTTAATGGCAAATCACATCTACATTAAATAGATAAATGAGTATAAGAGGTGCTCAGACCTATTTATAAATAAAAGTAGCAGCAATGAAAGCTGGGACCTACAGACAAAGATTAGAGAGGTCAACAAAGGACAAAGAAAATACCTCAAAACAAAGGGACCACGAAAACAACTAAAATCAGAAGGCGACATTCTACTAGGTTGTAATGAACTTTTTATTATTTTTATTTTTCATAATGTCTGGATTGAAATCATGTTCTAATAATTTCTATTTCTAGAAGTTGATATAAAGGATTTTGAAGTCTCCTCAAGAGTATCGCAACAACAATCATGACTGCTGTTTAAAAGCATGTTTACATCTTTATAAAGGTTCCAAGCCTAGATATTGTGTTTAACATTATTTCGTTTTTCCTTAAAGAACTAGTAAACCACCTATATGAAACCATGGTCGTGCACTTGAACTCAACTACGTAATCCAATCCCACACTCACACGAACATTTAGGATTCATTTGATCGGCTAAGTATCGGATAGAACAACACAAGACAGAACAACGAAACATATGACAACATGTTATGGTATTTAATAATTTTTGGTCTCATATGATTTTGGTGGACAAAGCTATTTTGGTATTTTAAACAACATATACGTGAGACAAAAAGTTATGTTGTGGTTTAGCGAAGAATACAAATTTCAATATTTGTTATGTCCCTTACCTCCAATTTGTCTTTTCCCTAAAACAGTTTTACAAATTAATCATTAAAACTGAAGTTGTCATGTCTCTCATTTTTTAACCGATCAAACATACCTTTTGATAATTGTAAATTTTACCGGACTAAGCATAATGATGCCTTAGGTGTTTTTTGATTTAATTGTTGTTTATCTGGTTGGATAAGTGTACCATTTAGGCTAGTGGGACTTAGCGGGGAAATGACCTTTATAATTTCCCTCCTCCGTGAACTTAAAATAGGCATTATTGAAAATGTGAAATATAAGCGTAATGACACAGAGAATTTTAATGTGGAAAACCTTCTCAATGTGAGAAAGGAAAAACCATGGGAACTTTGAGCCTCTTAAACTTCCACTATAATGATAATGGGAATACAACAACTTCGTCTTTAGATGGCTGTCACTACAATGTATCTCTCAATTTGTAAGGAACACTCTTACAAATTGACTCACTATTTTCCTCACAAGGAAACTCTCTATGAGTATCAATTTTCTCTTTTGAGCAAGGCTCTCTTTCTCTCTTGCTTTTTGTTGTTCTTCTCTTGTGGTGTGTTGTGAATGCTTGCTCATGGTTCTATTTATAGGAGAAGCAAGTCAAAGTTGGCCTTACATGCATGAAGACACTTGTCATTTGTCTTTGATGCAAAACACCAAGTGTCCCTTGCAATGCATGCACCACATCATGTGTTTCTTACAATGCATGCACCATAACATGTGTTACTCTTACACTACACCATGTGTACGTCATACACCTTGCTACTTGTCATCACATGCAACTTTCTATTTTGTCAAATATATGTTGGCAACGAAGCAATGGCCATACCCCACAACACTTTTGGTGTATCAAACTTTGTATGGTGTTTTGTCCAACTTGCAAGCACTACATGGCTGTGTGGACTCTTGGCTACCCTTCATAGAAGGTGGGTAGAATTTCACTTACTTTGATGTTGGATTCGGACCTTTATCAATAAAATTTTAACTAAAAAACAAACCCTTTTGATGTTTCGTAAAATAAGTGTTCTCAATAAATAAATAAATAATATACAAATGCTAAACATTTGATGGTATTTTCTTGACCAACACTTGTTCTCCTAGTAATAGACAAAAATGTGTCAATTGTACTTTTTTAAGTAGAAGATTCGTCGATTATGGTTTATCTTTCATACTACATACTAGATCCCGTTTGTGATTATATTCTTTTTTAAACGGCCAATGTTAAGAACTTAATTCATGAACTCTGATTCCAAGAAATGAACAAGTTGTCTCCCCGTGAGCTTAGCTCAGTTGGTAGGGACATTGCATAATTTATATAAGGGCAGGGTTCGAACCCCTGACATCCCACTTCTCCACATTTATAATGTGTGAGCTCCAGCCACTAGACTACCTGACAAAAAAAAATTGAACAAATTGCTATACTAAAGATTTATTAGTAAAATTCGTTTACTAAATTTAAAAAAAATAAAATATATAAGGTGTTAATTGGAAAAATTGAGTGCTAGTTAAATACTATCATTAAAAAGTTAAATAATTGTAAATAAGTTACGTGTAGACACAAAAACCAATTAAATACTCAATGATACTAGGCTTTTCCGATGACCTTTTCTTTTTTCACAAAAATTATAAATAGTTGTTTCTCTTCTTTGTTGAGATTTAGCTTTAATGCCGTAACGTGGAGCAGTGTATATAAGAAAATGATATATCATAAAATAATTATTGAATATACAATCAATTTAGCCCAGAAGCTATAACTTCTCGCCAAGTTAGTCCTTAAACCATAAAATTCAACTAAAAGGTCCTTAAACTAAAAAAAAATAAAAAAAAATCAATTTAGTACTTAAAAAACCATAATGAAAATCAACCACTATTGTAAACCGAGGGACTACACAGTTGGATGGAAGAATAGGTCAAGGACTTTTTAATCGATTTTAATAGTTTAGATATTAAATTGACGAGAGTGATAGTTTGAAGACTAAATTGACTGTTTGTTCCATAATTATTCTATAAATACAGAGTTAATGGAAATACATACACATCCAAATCATAACTCAATTTTGGTTTAATAGTCCTTAAAAATAAATACTTTCATCTTTAGTCCATAGTAACTTTATCTTCAACTCTGAAACTCATTTAATGTTTATCTTAGCGCTATAAAATCAAATATAAATATCTTCACTTTAAGAAATTCTTTTTCAAAATGTAAAAGACGCACTCTTAGCAAGGAATCCAGAATGGTAATGTTACCAACCTACCTAGGATATGACCACTAATCACTATCATGTATGAACCTGTAGTATATCTTAGTTTCAAGACACTATCTAAGAGATGAAAAAACACTTTATCTAACAGTCATATAGTCAATTAGCCATTACATTCCAAACTATAATGAGACCTTATCAGTGAGTCCAGAACCGGAACCAGTATAATCATAGCTGTAATTTTTTGCGAATCCGGGAGTATAAGGAACTCATAGCTATCCATCATCTACATTGCATTGTACAAGTCTCTTCTTTATTATCAGTTGCAGCACACAAGGCCTTCCAAACATGAACTAGCATTTTAATTGGTGGCCGCAAATTCTAGCAAACAAATTTAAAGATTCTCCATTAATAGGTAAAAAACATAAAACAACTGTCTGAATGGTATATCAGTTAAATAAATGCGTTATCATGTTACCATGAACTCTTTATACATTTAGCATTCCAATAATAAGCAATAGAATTCCAGAACCAAGTAAAAAGACACTTAGAATGAAACCTAGTGCGAAAAAAAGCTTTACCTTGAAAACCAACACCATTTCAGATTCCTCGCAAACAATCAAGGATAGAGTCCAGTAGCAAGTCACCGGAGTCACACATTCTAGTAAAACCGGTTTTAGAATCTTGTCAATGGGGACAAAGCTTCGGATGACTTCTCCACTGTAACAAAGCATCAACAACAAAATAAGCACATCAGGGAATTGAATATAGGAAAGCCATGCTGGAGTTAGAAGTGTCATTGTGAAAGCCAAACAAAATAACTAGTTAAATGAGCTTAAAAATCTAGAAGAAATTTTCATGACCAACGTATGGATATGGATTCTATACAGTCAAAGTAATTCCACATTCACATAGTGAAGTATTCTTCCACCATTTGATTCACCCATTTGAGCCGAAAAAGCACCGTTAAATTTAATGAAGACCCAAGATTGAACAAACATACAGTTACCATTGACAAATCTGATACAATAAATGGAAATGAACAAATTGAATGAATTTAGCATAAACAAATCTGATACAATTTACAGACACAAATCTAATACAATTTGAGCTACAGGTGTTGGTAAAGCAGTTGCCTTCCCTTGTGAAAATAGGACCCTTGTACTTCAGATGGCAAATTTATCCACTGAAACCCCAAAGCAGAGAGACAGTTTATAACACTGAAACCTTGGTCTTCAATCTGAAATCCCACTGAACCCAAAAGCACAATTTACTATCCATGCACAAGTTACTTTCTAATAAGACCACAAAGCACAAATTCCTGAATCATTCCAAACATATCCAGCAGAAACTTGAGTCCATGCAAATAATTTGTTGCCATCACAATCGCAGGAGAGGAAAATGTTGAAATTTGTCCCAAATACTGGAGCATATGTTCTGCCAATACTCTCTGCCGCAGACGATGATGGAATCCATAACTGTATATCGGAACTTCTGGGAAAGACCACTACCAGAGATGCAAGGTGTGCTTGAAAGGTGGTGCTGTTTTTGCGATCGAGTATCCAATCCTAGAGTTGGCCTCAACACAGCCTTGCAGATCAGAGGGAAAACTGTGTGCTTGAGTTAATCAAACAACTCCTTTGTGGTTAAGACTTTGAAGCGAAAAAGAAATAAAGTGGACCTTTGGCTGAATCAAATGGTGGAGGATTGTTGACAGTATGATTACGGTATTTTCCTGACTGCAAGGAATCCACATCCCACAAACAAACTAAAGAACCCCGAACTAGCACCGGTATTCCAATGTCCCAACCTTTTCTTCAAAAGACAATATTTATGAGTGCACAATTCTTTATTTAAAAAACTATATAAATTCTACACTAGATTTTCATGCATCCAAACACAATGTTGATTGTCTAGTGAATAACTGATTAATTAAAAAATTACCTCATATAGTGAGTCTCAAGCTGTACTCCAAAACCCGGCATAATCACAACAGACTCTGCAAGCAAATGTTACCTTATTAAAATGACTAAAATAAGTTTCAAAACAAAACATACATTGAAGATTTATTTTCTCTGGTCCACAATGAAAATAACAATTATCTTTCAGAGCATCACATACCCTGTTAGTCAAGTACTCACCTTTATTAACAGGCTTCCGAAGTAACAACTTGACAAGAAATATGTCAAAAAACAAGCTGTAATACACAAGACTAATCGATTTTTCCTGTCAATAGAAGGGGTATAACCAAGCAAAAAAGAAAGAAACAAGGAATAAGTCACAAAATTTTCAAAATCCACAAGCCACAGACAAAGAAAATTTGTTGGAAGACATACCTCAAGAAAACACAGATAGATTGCACATGCTAATACAAGAAGTGCCGAGGCATACACAAAAAAATATTTTGAACCACTCCTCCTCAGAATTATATGGTGCATGTCAGCATTTTGAGAGGGACTTTCCTGGTCATGCACATAAGTATATCTAGCATTACTTACTGTGAACTCAATCATCCTGAAATAAACAAATCCAACAATTATTTACTGTACTTGGATTCCAGCTTACATGATTTCAGAGATTATAACTATGATTACATTCAATAATTCAATCAATGAGAAATGCTAGCAACACACCTTCTAACACACACTTTTCAACACACCCTCTTTGATTGGTTAAAATCCACATGGGTTCCACCAAATTGATATGGGACCTACATGATTTGGTGGGACCCATGTGAATTTTAACCAATCAAAGAGAGTGTGTTAAAAAATGTGTGTTAGAAGGTGTGTTGCTAGCATTTCTCTCAATCATATTATCCAGATGTATACCTTAAATATTCAGCAAGGATCATACACGTCAGTTTACACCTACCGTTATTCATTACTAAAATAACAAAACTTCTTTGAAAAACATTTTTAAAAAAAAAAAAAAAAAATGATAACTGCCGATTTTATAACAGGATCGGTAACAATGTTCTTCACAACTAAGATCTAAGTGAATACAAAACCCAATAAAAATACATACCCCAAAATCATCAACTAATAACATGAAGAAATGAAATTGAACAATTTTCATCTAAAAACTCATTCATACATTAAACACAAACAAAATGTATGGAGTAATAAATAATGTGGTGGTTTGAGGGGAAGGACACGGGTTGAATTGATAAGTAGATAATGAGTTCAACTGCACTACGTGGGGTCGGCTACATGAACCAAACAACGCCATTGTTCTACCAAAAACCATGTCTTTCTCCGACTCATTTATCTCTAGATGAAGGACTAATAATCTCAGCTAATAATTAATATTTTTCCCATAAAAAAAAATAAAATTTGAGAAATTTCTGAGGCTTGCCTTATAATCTCAGTTTTGAAGGTAGCAAACACCGAACGGAGGGAACAATGGTGAATGAACTTGCTTCAATTGCCAATACCTACAGTTGATATGGTCCCAATGTTATAAAATTCACATCAATCGTCAACTCGATCAGTATTAACGATATATACAATTGATTGAAGAAAAACAAATTAATTTATAAATGAAGTTGAAATTATAAATTTAGGGAATTGGATTGGTAAAGTAATTACGTGAGTGTTAACTTACTAGAGCAATCAAAGGGACGACAATGGCAGCTCTATAATCTCCGACACGGCGGAGGGAACAACCTTACGAGATACACATGAATTGATCGATTCTTCTCAACAGTTTAACATGTGAAGTTTATTAAACTTAATTGTTTGCTTAATTTCTGAACAATATAAATATTTTGTGTCAAAAAAAATATATAAATATTTTTTAGGGATTTTTTTTTTTTTGGTCAGGATATTTTTT
>Ga0099826_10001148_pt1 | contig 15197 bp, 9 predicted proteins | sample Mtrugardesep15_FD_76830 | JGI IMG/M metagenome (GOLD analysis project Ga0099826, IMG submission 76830) | Root nodule microbial communities of legume samples collected from California, USA - M. trunc garden sep15 | ecosystem: Host-associated > Plants > Roots > Nodule | place: USA: California... | reverse complement strand
TAACGGAGGTTGGTAGAAAGGACCTATCTGAAACAAACTCGAAACTTTAAAGGACATATTTGAATCTTTAGAAACTTAAATAATCTATCTGAAACAAACTCGAAACTTAAATGACATATTTAAAACCTTATAAACTTAAAGGATCTATCTAAAACAAACATAAAACTTAAAGAACCCGGGGAGATATTTGACCCATATTTTCCAAACAACTAATTAGATGAATTAATTATACCTCACTGGGTGATATGTAACCATCTTTATCTTTGTCGAACACTCTGAAAGCTTCCTTAAATTCCTCTTCTGCTTCACTTTCCTTTTTGGTACATACAAATTCACAATCACATTTAATAAAATGCATGAAATTTCATCTCGTCTCCTCATCCTCCAAAATTAAATATCGTTTTAGCATATAAACAGATGATCAAAATAAACTGATTAAATTCATCTTTGTGAATTTGTATAAGATGGCATTGGGACTGAGCAAGTATGATCGGATTGGTGGATTGATGACCCAAGATCAGAGGTGCAGACTTTTTTAAAGTAATATATAATTAAATTTACGGTTTCGTTTTTTATCCTATTAAATAACTAAATTTTTAAAATAAGAGCATATTTTTTTCTTGTATCTTTTACTATTTTTTTTACATTGTAAATTTTAAAATTTACCACTTTGAATTTAAGAACGTCATTAATAGGAAGTAGATAATTATCGTCATAGTATGATGAGTTGAAAGAAAAAGAGAAGAAATGAATAAAACAAAAACATAAAAGAAGAGAACAAGAGAAAAAAATGTTATTTAATAACATATATTATTCAAAAATAAAATAAAAATTCATGGCTTTCACTCTTGTTTAGTTGTAAACTCCCTACATTCAACTTATATGTCTAGTTCAATCCACAACTTATGTATTTTGGTGTTCAAAATAATGAATAAAATGAACCGTCGTGATTCTCATGACAAATAAAAAAAAACTTTTGTTTAAAAGGAAAATAAGAAAACTAGAAAAGTATAAATGTTTAATAGATCATCATAAATGAGATGGGAAATATTTGAGGTCTAAATGCAATTTTTTTAGTTTAAGGTGCAAACTAAATAATTCAAGATAGTCGGAATACATAGGAATAGAAATATCGGTGCAATTTCTAAGTTCATGATGTGTGCAATTTTTCAATTGACATGTGATAGTCAAATTGTATTTTCACTCACCTTTAGTTTTCTTGCCATGAGATTCAAGAATTCCCGGAATTCTATGGTTCCGTTTCTGTCCGTATCTACTTCATTCATCATAATTTGCAACTCCTCCAACGTAGGATTTTCATCTAATGATCTGATTGCAGTGCCTAATTCTTCAATGGTTATGCAACCTTTAAAATATAATATAATATAATCAAATTAATTAAGAAAAAAAGTTAAGCTGGAAAATTACACTAACAAAGAAGGGTTATAATATAATGTAGGAACTAATTACCATCTCTATCTTTGTCAAGAAGAGAGAAGGCTTCCAGAAATTCACCAATCTGCTCTTCCCTCAGGACGTCGCTCATACTGACTAATATAATAATATATTCGTTTTATAAAATATTTGAAGCATGTAAAAACTATAAAATGATAGATATATACTTAGGGAACATTCATTTAATGACCAAAAAGGTGAAGGTCTACGAGGGGGAGGAAGAAACTAGGAGAGAGCTATGTATGAGGTCATTTTCTTAAATATATATATGCATATTGGACGGGTTGTTTCTTTGACCAAACAAATGTACGAAAAAAGGTAAGGACGTGCTTCATTACGTACGTTGTAGGTTTGAAATTCATGTAATTTTAATTATGTACCTTTGAATTTATTAAGAAAATTAAATGTAACTAGAATATTACTACTATTATATATGTGTGTCAACAACACATTACATATCTCTTGAAAAATGAATCTCTAATATCAGAATGAGAAGAGTTAGTTTCAATATCATATTAAAACATATGGTTGAAATTAAAACACTCAAAAAAGACTCACGTGGCGACAATATTCTCTCTTCTAGATTTATTTATTTTTCTCCAAAAATATATTTGTTCTTCCCTGTTTTAACGAAAATTTCTTGTACCTCACTAACCTTTTTAATATATATTTTTGTAGGCCTGACAGATGCCTATATAGTTTCATTATGTAATATTTCTTATATGAGATTGATCACCACCTTTTTTTCCTCTTTGTACAAAAGTTTAAGGGATGAGAAGTAGTATTTCCTTTTAAAACTGGTTTAAACTTTATGCAGTATCATTATTTCAATAAACATTTTCTTTAAACAAAGTATATTAAAGTCATGAATCATTCTCATGAAACATAGCAAGTATCGACAATTCACCATCTCTCCCTTACGAAAATTGAATCCGGATTTGCTCTATTTATTTACTTCATTTAATGTTCATTTATGAAAGAGATAAACAAAATGATAGGTTTGAGAGACCTATTTTAATAAAGAGAAATACTAACGAGTGTCTCGGACACTCTTTAAGTATCTAAAGTGGTAAGATTTTATGAAAATTTGTGTATTTATTGTATTGAAAATTGAAGTCTTTAAATTTTTTAAAAAATAATTTCTTCATTAAAAATATTTAAAGAATGTCTCAAAGGTACTCGTTAACACAACTCTTTATTAAATAAACTTCACTAATGAGTCACAAAATGGACGGTAAATATACAGCAGATAAATAAAACAAATTCAAACTCAAAAGTACACTATTTCTCAACATCCAAAGCGACCATACCACCACACAAGAATTTTTTAACTATCCTACTCCTTTCGTCACGTAGAATGTATATTGTTGAACGTTGAAATATCATTCTTTTTGTTACCTACATTGAAATTCAGTGGAGGAGAATTGGTATTTCTTATCATTGCATAATTTCATAATGCAGAAATTAAAATTGTTTGTTTATTTGACTAATCTATATTGACACTAATTGATTATAAAGAAAAGTTTGAACGAATACTTTTAAAAATAACTTTTTCTACGTCTGCTCTTTTAAATTATCATTTTTTTTCACATTTTTTTATGATCATTTCAATGTTTTTTTACACACAAAAAATAATCTTTAAATTTAATTATTATTGTGATATTTTACATTTTTTTCTATAGTATCCTTAATTATTTGTTATATTATTACTTTAAAAATTGAAAATGACAAATAAAAATGAACGAATTTTCTAAAAAATGACGATTAAAAAGTGAGAGAGAGTAATGTTTTTAATATAATAAATTTGATGATATATAACTTTTTCTTTTTGTTGATAAAACAAGAGCCTCGAACCACATACAAAGAAGAGCTACATGATTCTAAAGTAAGGTGAGCCAATATTATCTCTATGTAAAACAAGGAGAATAAAAAGGAGAGCCTTGTCCCACCAGTGAGATTCGAAGGGACCAAAGCCTTGACCATTCTTGGCTAAAGCATCTGCAACTTTGTTACCCTCATGATGGGCATGGGAGCACTTGAAGGACATATTTCTCAACAAAGCTTTGCAATTCAGCCACCTGGTTCGAACACCCCAAGGAACCGCAATATTCGAAGTCAAAACCCACACAACCATTAGAGAATCACTCTCAACCCAAAGCGCATTCTAGTTTATCAAACCAGCCTTCTCAATAGCAAACATTATTTAAGATAACCACTTTTTATTATAACCACTTTTTATTTAGAACATTCTTAAGAAAAATTATAGTTCGTGTAATTTTAGAATGGTTTACTTATTACGGATGTTTCTGAACAATTTTGGAATTTTTAAATAGGTTTTTTAACTAAAAAAGTTTGTAATCATGTCTCTGAACTAATAAACATGTAATAGAATGGCCTAATTACAAACAATATAATAGCCCAAGGATCTAATTATAACATTTTTTAGTTAAAAGACTTGTTTGAAAATTCTTAAATAAGGATGGATATCCATCCAATTCATATACTACTATTAAATATTTTATTGAAAGTTTTGTAGATAACTTTATTTGGGTTATATCGTTTTTATCTATGTAATAATATTAACGAATTCCGATTTTAGTTTTTGTAAAAAAAGTTTATATTTTTTCCTGCATTTCAGATTCTTTCACTTTAGGTCTCCCACTTAAACTTGTCAGTAGAATTTGCTGACGTTTCAAGCTGACTATGTAGTTATTCTATTTTTTTCATTTTTCTTTTAAGTTGAATTTTGATTTAAAATTTAAATCTTAAAATAATACAAAAATAAATCAAAACAAAAACATAATTAGTACAAACAAGATTAAATGGAAAATTTATGACTGCTTACTCAGGTAGCTTTATTACTGCTTATTCAGGTTTTATCAATCAATCTCAGGATATTCTGTTTGCTGAGCTTTCAGCTCTCTATCCTGGAATTGTTATAGCTATTGACATGAATTACGAGGAAGTGGCATGCTACTCTGATTCACTTCTCACTGTCAATCTGATCAAGGAAGATTTAAACCATTTTCATGTTTATGCCGTGCTTATTCAGAATATCAAAGATCTTCTCGGCTCTAGAAGTTTCACTCTCCAACACTCTCTAAGAGAAGGTAACCAATGCGCAAATTTCTTTGCCAAGTTTGGAGCCTCGAATGATGATGATTTGACTATTCACTCCAATCCACCAGAAGGTCTCCTCCCTTTGTTGCATTTGGATGAATTAGAAACGCCTTTCTTAAAACGTTAGTTTTTACTTTCCCTGTTTCGCTTTGTTTTTGTCTTTTTTTTCTTTTTATTAGCCTTGTAACCAAAAAAATGGAAAATTTATGACACGCTTATAGTTGACTTTATTGTTTGTTGAATAAACAATAGAGAAAATTTATGACACATTCATATAAACATGTATTGTTTACCTATATGGGAACATTCAGCGTTGCCAACACTCGCGAGTTTTTACTCCCGCCTATTTTTCTTATATGAAACTGTTGTTAACTCTAAAACACAAAAAGAAACGAGATAGTATAAAGGAAACGAGACAAAAATCGAATTCAATGTAGGAAACGAATTTGATTGAAATGAGTAGAAGAAGAAAAATCGAATTTGAATTTAAATGAAATAAGAAGAATCTAGACCGTATGAAGAAGAAGAAACATGATGCAAGAAGAAGATGAAAGACAACATCTAATTTTTGTAATTTTTAAATAAAATTTCAACTTAATCTAAGTGGCATCTGATTAGATAAAAATAATAAAAAGATAAAATAATTACACGTCAGCTAGACACGCCAGCATATTTTACTTACAAGTTTAAGTGAAGGACCCAAAATATAAGAATATGAAATGACAAGACAAAATCTATTTTTTGTCAACTGGTGAATTGATGATCACGTTTTTTTAATAACTAGTTATAAATAATTAAACCCAAAATATTTATATAATTTTAATAAATAATTAAATACCTTAAATATGCTAGTGGCAGATGGTGGCTGCTAATGGTGGTGTACAACGAAGTTCTGGTGGCCGACGCTTTCCAGTGACTTTACAATGACAATCGGTGAAGCTCTTGAGACCCGAATCAATTACCAATGACAGTGCTCCGGCAGCCATTGTGGCCTATTTCTTTTTCCTTTTTCTTTTTTCTTTTTTTCTTCCAGTTTTTAATATCTTTTTAAAATTATATATTAGAGGGATAGAAAGCCTTACCTATTGGATAGAAAGCACAAACAATATTCTTTTATTGTAACAATATTTTTTTTTTAAGTAAATGGAGTGTAGAACCGAAAAAGCACAAACAATAAGTCATAACGAAATTTGGTTTGATTAAGAAGCTCAAACAATGCAGTTTTTAAACCATTTTTTTAACTGATTGTGATTTCTAAAAAATATTCACTTAATGATGCATTTTTTTAATAAATAAATCCAATTTGATTTAAACCCTATATAAATCTTTTGCATATATGACACGACCTCTGCACTGTTTGGCGTTAGCATCAATGCATCATTCCGTAAAAAAGAAAATCAATGATGCATCATCCTACGCAATTTATACTCTCACATTACCTTTTCTGGAGGATACGAGAGAAAAAAGAAAATACCATAGGAAGTTGGTCATATATATTCATGCATCGGAAATGAATCAATACAACCTATTTCGAACTCTTATATCCAGCTACTAAAGTTTCAGTAGAAAATCGGCACGAGTTGAGTTCAGTTAACATTGATATTATATAATATATGTATGAATATATGTTCGAATTCAACTATTTATTTAATCATTTTAAGAGGCAAATTTTTAGTCACTTGATAAAAAAAAACAACAATGCTTGAGCGAAAAAGGTCTTCGACGTTTTCTTTTTAATAGGAAAATATAAATTTCTATCTATAGACAAATGTTATTTGTTACTCCATCTGTCTCATATCAGGTGTTTCATTTGAGTTTTACATAAGTATTACGAAAATGATTAATGATTTCAATGATAAAATATGTGTCGTTTACTAAAACACCCTTAATTATTATAGATTATTAAAATGCAAGAAATAGGGGTGTGTTAGTGGAAAAGAATAATAAATGTAGTATTTGTATTATAAAAGAGACAAATGATTTGAGACAAAAAAATAGTAAAAAAGACACTTATTTTAAGACGGAGGGCAACGACAGAGCCAAGATTTTGACATTGGGGGACCAAGATTTAAAAGAATGTCTTCCAAATAAAATTTAAATTAGCTAAAATTGTTTAGATGAAACATGTCCTTTCTAACTTAATTAATTGAAGTCTCAAATTCAAATTTAAATTTAACATGCAATAATATTAAAATTCGAAAAGCATATCACTCATTTGAACCCCACAAGATTTATGAGATTAGCTTCCACAATTAAAATTTTAAGGGGACATGACCTCTATTGACATTTCAAGCGGTTTTGTTAGTATATTGTTAGAAGAGATGGAGAAATGTTAGAAGCAAGAATCGGACCTTGAACATATTTCTTAAAAATGTGAATTTATTGGTCATAGATACTAGATAGTTGTTATAAGTTATAAATAGTACCGAACCTAAAAAGTGTGACCAAGTATAACTGTATAAGTGGTAGTCATTGTCAAGAAAAGAAGTACAAGTATTATTTCAGTTTTTAGGTACAAATGATTAATCCGAAGTTGTAAGCATCATGAATGAAGCAACTTTTTTTTTAACTGTTGTTCAATTGATCAATAAGTTTTTGTGCTGCAGCCAAGTGCCAACGAAGCCGGCCTTTAGAACCAATACAATAAATAAATAGAAACGACAAATTGCATGTCCTCTACCAAGTAAAACATAATCGATCACACATATATATTTAACGCACGAATCTCTCTTAAACTTAATCAATTGATTCTCATTTCTTCATTAACTGAATGAAACCCTCAAAGTGAACACATTAATAATTTAATTATTTTTTTAAGCTAACATATTTGAGTATGGAGCTACCTTCAAACCTGTTGCCTGATGAGGCAAGTCCAGAGTGGATGAACAAAGGGGACAACGCATGGCAATTAACAGCAGCAACAATGGTTGGTCTTCAAAGCATTCCTGGGCTAGTAATACTTTACGGAAGCCTGGTGAAGAAAACATGGGCCATAAACTCAGCTTTCATGGCCTTTTATGCATTTGCATCCTCTCTCCTTTGTTGGGTTTCATGGGCTTACCACATGTCATTTGGGGAGAAAATGATATTTTTCTTAGGGAAACCAAATGTAGCATTGGATGAAAAGTTTTTGTTGGGGAAAGCATTTTTGGGGAATTTTCCTAATGCTACAATGGTATTTTATCAAGGTGTTTTTGCTGGTCTTACTTTGATTTTGATAGCTGGTGCTTTACTTGGGAGAATGAACATTCGTGCATGGATGTTGTTTGTGCCACTTTGGGTTACATTCTCGTACACTGTTGTTGCCTTTAGTATTTGGTGTCCTGATGGTTGGTTGGCTAAACGTGGGGTTATTGATTTTGCTGGGGGTTATGTTATTCACCTCTCTGCTGGTGTTGCTGGTTTTACTGCAGCTTATTGGGTGCGTGTGTATATATTAAGATTATTATCTTCATATTTGTATTTTAACACCACTCATTTCCTCATTCTTCATGCTAATTTCTTTTTTTCAATGTCATCTAATTTGAGACCTTATCGCCGAGTAAAAGTACACTATGAAATAAATATCTCAGCGGGAACTAAATTATTTATATTTGGGTTGACTATTGTCCGCAACTCCGATGTCATTCCATCAGCACATTGGTGATCGTTGGATCGAGATTGAATGACCTATATTTCAAGCTGAGTAGTGTTATATATAGCAGAACACTCATTTACTAATATTGACCTACATCATTTCAATTAATTTGACCTAAGGGTTTATGATGTTTGTCCACCCAGATTCAAACCCTAGTATAAAGAAAATACTACTAATATTGGTGTTTTAAAAAAAATGAAAAAAAGATAATAATATGTGTGCTGATTTTACCAGGGTTGGACTATGCTTATAGACTTCTGTTATTTTAAAGTTTCAAACCCAACAAGTACTTAAATTGATTAATTTTTAAACACTGACTTTTTGCATGTGATGATGGTGTATGATCAATAGGTGGGTCCTAGAGCAGAGAAGGACATGGAAACATTTCCGGCAGCACCAAATAACATGATAATGGTGCTTGCAGGCGCAGGACTGCTTTGGATGGGTTGGAGTGGATTCAACGGTGGAGGTCCATTTGTGGCTAGTACCATTGCATCTCTTGCTGTCCTTAACACACACGTGTGTACTGCTGCTAGCATCATGGTATGGGTCATGTTGGATACCTTCTACTTTGGTAAGCCTACTGTGTTTGGCGCCATACAGGGCATGATCACTGGTCTTGTTTGCATTACACCTGCCGCAGGTACACACAATCATAATGTCACATACTTTGTCCCCAATCTTCACTAAGCAATACAAACATACATAGTACACAATTTTTTGCATATTCACTGTCACAACAGTTATTTAAGTTGTTAAACTTCATTAATCTTGAATTTGGAGGTGATTAACCATAATTTTAGCTGTTTAAATTTATGTAGTCGAACACTTTAAATTATAGTTAACCCGTTCAAGTTTGTGACTAATGTCTTTGTCAGCCGTTAACGAGTTTAACATGTGATACATCTACTCAACGCAATTGACCACAACCACACATTTAAATTTTGTTAACAATTTAAAAAGTTTTCAGGAAAATTGTCAAATTCTAGCTGTCCAAATAATTGAAAGATTATTATCACCTTCAATCTTATAACATCATTGGAAAAAAAGTATTACATTCATTAAATAGCGAGAAATATATCATTAGATTACGCTAAACTTTTATGGCAAACTTAATAAAATAAATTTGAGTTGCAAGCAATTAACATTTTGTCATGATTGAATAGGAGTTGTGCAGGGGTGGGCAGCAATCTTGATGGGTTTCATATCGGGAAGTATTCCATGGTACACGATGATGGTACTCCACAACAAGGTTAATTTCTTAAAGAAAATCGACGATCCCATGGCAGTGTTCCACACCCATGCCATAGCTGGTGCTCTTGGTGGCATTCTTACCGGCTTCTTTGCCGTGCCTAAACTATGTCGTCTCTTCTATATGGTGCCCGATTGGGAAAAATACATTGGCCTCGCCTATGGCCTACAAAATAAAGGCGCAACTCAAGCGGGTTTGAAACAGATGGTGATCCAAATTGAGGCGATAGTTTTTGTGATTTGCTACAATGTTGTGATGACGAGTTTGATTTGCTTGATTGTGAGGGTTATAGTACCACTTAGGCTTAATGGTGATGCGTTGCAAATGGGTGACAAGGCAATTCATGGAGAGGATGCTTTTGCCTTGCATAATGAGGCAACTAAATTTGTGAGCATTAAGCGTAATCAGGTATATGATACACAAGATTTCTCGTCCATTCCCGAGTTAAGATCATTAGGTGAACTTCAAATGGTATGAAATCAACCAGTAACATATGTTTAACTAACTAATATAATGTCTTGTGTTTGAATAAATGTTGTTACCACCGTGGAATGTAATACTATATGTTTTATACTCCTATTAATATGGATGTTAACTTCACACCTACAATACCAAATTTTCAAGTTTGCGTGATTTCATAGTGATGTTAAACATGGCCGTGTGGGAATTAAACACATACAAATTCTAGATGTGGAGGGTATATTAAAGTTTATTAGAGTTATACTTTGTCAAGGTTCCCGGACTTTTGAAGTGGAAAAACTGACTTTGTGACAACATTTTTTATTTTATTTTTTAAGTTTGTGTTAATTTTATTTGTTAGTAGGGAAAAAATAAACTTTTAAAATAAATCATTGTGATAAATAACGTATAAAATGCTAGTTGAAGATGATACATTTAAAGAAATAATAAAAAATAACAATTTTAATATTTCGTTGGTTTTGAAAATATAAAATAATGGTTCATTTCAAGAGTATGTTTTCTTCTTATTAATAAATAAAAACTACACATATTAAAAAATATATATAATATTTTCATAAAATAAAAGGATCCATTATTCAAGCAAGCTTGTTCTTTTTTTCCTCTTTGATTAAAAAGAAAGAAAGAAAGAAAGCAAATTTGAGTTTCAAAGGATCGTTAAGATTCCGTGAAAGAAAAACATTTCGATGAAGCAAGAAGCATAACACGGCACACTACCTTCATTCCCTTTGTTATCCCAAGGAGTAGGAAACATATATCTTTTTTTTGGGTACAAAGGAACATATATCTTTAATTATTATTTTTCAAAATAGCTATAACCACAATTTTCTTAATCATTCATCTAATCTAATTAACCTATCAAGTTAGGTTATATTTGTAATGTTTAACATAAATTTATATATATTCTATAAAAAAAATGTCATTATATATCGTGCCAAAAGAAAAACATAACATTATATATTGAATAATTTTCTCCTAAAAAAATATTGAATAATTTCAGTATAAAAAACTAACATTTGTCTAAAGCATAGCTCAAAAAACTTACATTTGTCCAGTTGATACAGATATTGTCTAATATATGAAGGAACAGACTTCCACTTATTCATTTTAAATTAAAAAATGTGAAATTTTAGTCGTTAGGCGCGCTATGAACAAAAAAAAATTACATTTAAAATGTATGAATGAATGTTTAAGAGCACATTTTTTTTAAAAGTAATTTAGTGGCTAAAATATCAGTTTAAATATGAATAAGTGGATAATCTGAAATTCAAACTCCAACCCTTGCTATATAATACAATGGGCCCGTTTGGATAAAGCTTATTTTGAGCTTATGTAAAATAACTTATGCAAAAAGAACTTATGAAGATACAATATTTGTTAGTGAGGATTTATGAAATAATATAAAAGCTTATTTATTTGCATAAGCTAATTTTAATAGGCTCATAATAAGCTCAATTCAAACGGGGCTAATATGAGTTATGCTAACTAGTGCCCTTAGGACACTTATTAAGGAAATCAAAAATAATATATTTACATTGAATTCAATAATATATTTACTTTTAAAAAATAAAATCCAACAGTTTTCATCATTTTCCAATGCAATATTTTTACTTTTATGCTTTTAACTCATGCTCAAGGGCACTCTTTAGCATTTCTCATACGATATTCACAATAATTCAATTCAGTTAGGTTCATGAAGCACTTTTATTTCCAATTTATAAGAATGTAAGAATATATATGCAATTTATTCCTCACAATTTTTTAGTACAACTTGGAAGATAATTTAGTATTTTTAGAAAATTTGAAAATGTAAAACCAATATTTTATTTGTTTTTTAAAATAATTCCTTTCAAATTTGTACCATTTGTTTACCTACACGAATCTATCATTTCTTTGTTTGCAATTAATTTTTAATTTGTATATGAAATGATAAATACTATATAAACTTGTACACACATATCGTAAAATATCTCAAATTTATATCTATACATCACAAAAAGATATCTAATTGAACAATGTAGGTATTATCCAATATACTAAAAAGTTTATTTATAAAATAAAAATTGAAAATAATATTTTGAGAAAGTAAATAGTCCATTGAATAGAAAACGCGTAATTTAAGTGTATACATACATACGTGTTATTTGGGCATATAGTTTGATGAAAGTTTAGAGAAAGAGACATAAAAGCGTAGTAAGGGGGGGATCATTGAATTGAATTGATTAATACTCTCTAGTCTTTGTTCCTTCCCTCCGCAGTCTTCACATTTCCATCGTCAAACCAAAATGTCAGACGGAGGAGCGTTTCAATTGCAGATACTTGACGGAGCTAACCTCAGAGACCTCGATCTATCTTCCACCGTCTTCGATCGTCCGGTCACCGGAGCTCAATTACTCGACATTGCTCATTCACGTGCTTCTCTTTCTCTCTTCGATCTTCCTTTACCCGATCCTCTCAAAGCCTCTTCCCTCAACCGCCTCCGTAGCAGTAACTCCGATGCAGAACCTGTCTTAGCCCTTCAGGCTGAATACGAACCTGCTAAGGCCTCTGAAATTCTTAAACTCTACATCGCCGCCATCGCTGATGAACTCAAAGGTTTCTTATCTCTCCTCATTATTATGCATTATTATAAATATCTAATATCGATCCGTGATTTTGATTTTATTATTTACTTTAGTTTGATTGCAATGATTTGTATAATTTTCTTCGCTAATTGGCTAATAATCATGTTGATCAAATTTTGACTCAAACATTGTGTGGATAATTTGAATTAGTGGACTTGGATTTGACTTTCGTAGGAATAAATATTACTGCACTTGTTAATCTATCCCTTCTTTTGCATATGGAGTATGTATAGGTCCTGTTTGGATAAACAACTTAATTTTTAGCTTATTGCATAAGTGCTTATCAGGATAAGGGCTTATATATAAGCTATTTTTATAACAGAAAATAAAATAAGCTAAATTGTTTTTGTATAAGCTATAAGCTGTTTTCATAAACTATCTTGGACAACTTGTGAAAATAAGCTAAAAGGAACTTATGAACATGTTATAAGCTGTTTTCGTAAGTTCCTAAAGAGTCTCACAAAGTAGGTAAGCTCAAATAAACCAATCCAAACAGGCCCATAGTAATTTAGTCCCTGTTATTAAGATGTTTGGGGCTACATTGACAGAATTTCATATACTTTACAGAATAAATTGACGGATTTGATATACTTACGGACTGCTTATTATATTTATATAGTTTATGGACTAAATTAGTGAGAGAGTGATAGTTTAAAGACTAAACAGATGGTTTATTCAATAATTATTTCTTCATGTTTTGGAAAGAAGAGGAATATAATACTGCTTATATTGGATTTGTATTGATCTACAGATAATCCGCTTGTAATATCAATCTTGGATGGAAGTACTCTTCGTTTGTTATTTGAGGACGAGGATGATTTTGCCATGTTAGCAGAAAATCTATTCACTGACTTGGATGTTGAAGATAAGGGGAAAATCAGCAAGAGCCAAATTCGAAATGCTCTTGTTCAGATGGGTGTCGACATGGGAGTTCCTCCTTTCTCAGGTTCACTTTATTTTTGAGTTTGTTTTTTTTCATCGTTCTGGTTCGTTCTTGTTTCCAACTGAATCGGCAGGCAATAGATACCTTATGGTTGTTTTGTGTGATGTCATGCAGTGTTGCCTATTCATATCATTATTAAGATAATTTGATATTCTGTTTCTATGACCCTCAAGACTATGATGTAAAGCATCAAAGTTCACTGATTCCGGTTTCATCTTGATTAATATCATAATATGTACTTTATGCCTTTTTGTTTTCTTCAGAGGGAAAACTTAATCTTTAATCTGATGAATGTAGTTTAGACAAATAAATATCAAAGACTGTTTCGATTGGCTTATTTTTGAGCATATGAAAAACAGCTTATGAAGATACAATTTTCATTAGTGAGAACTTATGAATTAACATAAAAATTATTTATTTGCATAAGCTATTTTTCATAAGCTCAAAAATAAGTCAATCCAAACGGGTCCTTTTTGTTTTGTTCATGGAATTTTTTTTCTTGTCATGAACAGCTGGTTTCTGCTCTGTCTTCACTCTTTCTTCCTTTAGGAAACTAAAATATTAAATCCTGAAAGCAAAATAAATTATGTTTGATTGTATGATGCCTACCAGTAGTGATTGTTTTTATCTCTCTTTTCATTCCCAACACATCATGGATAAGGCAACTTCCAAATTTTAAATAGAACACCAAAAAGTTGGCCGTTCCTTTGAATTGCCTTGAGATTTCTATAATTGAGATCTGGCTTCTGCTTGTTTTGCTCCCAAAATGAACGAGGCTTTCATATCCTCATAAGTGCTATGTTATTGGAAATATGGGTGTAACTTTATGTGCTTTGTGCTGATTGTCCATCATATGTGTTATTGTCTTATTTGTCATTGTCTATGTTGCAATTGGTTTGATTAACAGTGTGGAGATGCACAAATTTATATCTGTACAAGGAAACTTTGACCTATATTTTCCATTGTTTGAAACTGGCTGCTATTAATGGTGTATTGTGAATAGTAGGATTTGTTTAATTTGTCATTACTATGCATGCAATTTCCCTGGTCTGATGAAACTGACATTTTTAACATAAATAAGCAGAATATCCTCAGCTAAATGACTTGTTGAGAAAACATGGAGCGGATGGAGAAGAAGAGCTGGGCCAGGCACAATTTGCACAGCTTCTGCAGTCTGTAATACAAGATCTTGAGGTGGAGCTTTCCAAAAAGAATTTTGTTTTCATCCAGAATATCCAAATCATAAATGGCTCCAAGATAAGACAGGTATTTTTGTAGATTATTTAAAAAATATTATTATTCAATCCTGTATTGTTTTTTATATCTATACCACAGCATCTACATTTTGCAAATCATGAATGCTGGACATCTTTTTTGTTTTTAGCTAAAAAACATATCATCATAATTGAAAAACTTAAAACACCTATCAAAGATTGTACCGCTTCCTACTTCCCAATAGTTGTTTGAGACTTTGAGATGGTTTTAGAAGTTAACAAAATAACTTACATTTATTGATTGCGATTTCTGTGACATCTTGAGCTCTTCGATCCAACCAACTCTTATTTACCGACTTATGCTGTGGACAATGCTGCAGCTATTGGCTAATGAAAAGGAGTTAAACAGCTTTGTAGAGAAGGCATTACAGGAAAAAGCCATTGCAAAGGATGGTCTAGGAAGCACTGAAATAAT
>Ga0099826_10001146_pt1 | contig 15212 bp, 6 predicted proteins | sample Mtrugardesep15_FD_76830 | JGI IMG/M metagenome (GOLD analysis project Ga0099826, IMG submission 76830) | Root nodule microbial communities of legume samples collected from California, USA - M. trunc garden sep15 | ecosystem: Host-associated > Plants > Roots > Nodule | place: USA: California... | reverse complement strand
TATGGACTATGCATGTTTACTGTATTCCCACCTCATTTTCCAGGACATGGAGAGACTCTGATTTTTGATATTGTAAAAAATGAATGGTCTGTGGCAATTACATCACCTCCATCTTCTATCACTACCAACAAGGTGTTCATTCCATTTCATGCCACCTACTTGGCTCATTTAGTGCTATTTTTGTTTAGTTATTGTGTTAATTGATGGTAGATTATAATGATTAATAGACGCTCTCATCGGAAAATGGTTCTTTGGCCTTCAAATATAACTTAAGTTAATATATTTGTTGTTTATTCATTTACTGCGATAGAGGCAAGCCTTGGTGTAACGGTAAGGTTGTTGTTGCCTTGAGACCTGGTGATCACAAGTCCAAATCTTAGAAACAGCCTCTCGGCTTGCAATAGTAAGGCCCCATGCATTTATTCTCCCTGATTCCATTTGGTGGGAGCCTCGTGCACTTCACTGACCTTTTCATTCATTTAGTGCAATAAATTACTCATGACTTTTCTCTGTTGGCTCTGTTTAGCCTTTTGAACTTGAGATTTTGGTGTCTTGATTACTGAATTTTAGAAAACCAACATGTCTATAGTGTTCAAATCTGAGATTTCATTATATATGTTTAAACTTGACGAAAGTTCTAAGAATGATTTCCCCCCTCATTTTTATAATATGATGTTTTTGTTTCGACCTATGACTATGAAAATGAGACTTTATAATAAATCAGTTCTTCTATTAAGCAGCACCTTAGTAATGCCAATATTATTTCTAGATGTCTTGCATGACCATGCTTTGTTTATGATTTTCAAATGTTTATGAAATCTGTTGAATTACCAGGGTTTCAGCTTGGTACTTGTGCAATACAAGGAAAAAGACTATCTTGTTGCATTTGGGGGATCCAAAAAAGAGCCGTCTAATCAGGTTTGGCAAAGAGTATGTTAATGTTGTAGTTCATTCTTATGGAGGTTGACCTTTTGTTTCTTGACTTATCAGGTGGAAGTATTGGAATTGGATAAGAATGAATCAGCACTTAGAAGACGTTCAACTCCCAGTAAAGGTCCTGCGTCTATACTGCTTGAAAAACATTCATCATCCACTAGATTAGCCTCTCAGCTTAATCACTGTTCCCAACGCTTAGTTGACTCTGTTGCTAGACAAAATTTAGCATCTGCAGTTGAACATGGTTCTGGAAGGAAATCTCTTTCAGAATCTGTAGATCCCAATTACCCCCCAAGCAATGTCTCCCTTCGTAAGCAATTTGACCGCGATGAAGAATACAATGCAGATGTCAAGATGGACAAGAACTCAGATGGAAGTTCTTTACCTCAGGTAAACTACCTTTTTTCTTTATTGATGTTATCAGTGTATTCTAATTTAGGAGTACCTGTTGGACTTAAAGCATTAGGCACATTTGCCATGTGTTTTTACTTTTAAAAACATGGTGTCACACCTTAATATCCTAGTGTTTTTCCGCTATGTTTGAATATACATGCATAAATATTAGATAAGGAGTTGATTATGCAAATGTACTTTTATATAGTTTGTCCTGTCTTGTTACCCCCCCACATCTCATGACCAAAAAAATAAAAAAAAGGTCTCTCTCTAGTCCACAGAGGCAAATACATGCACACATACGTTATTTTCTGGATTTAACTGCATTTGGGTTGGGCTATGCCCTCCGTCGTATATTCTTTCATAGGATTCTATTATGTCATTCTCAATAAGTCTCTTTGCCCAGTTTCTTTTGAGAGGATATTCTCACTTTATTGCATATAGATAACAATAATTACATTATGTAAATGATCAGATTTGAGAATCATATATTTTAATGTTCTGCGTAACTTTTGGTACATTTCAGGTGGCAGATCACAGAACAAATGAAAATGACCGCCGTAAACTGATGAACATTAGTGGAGCCAAGGTTAATATTGAAGGACAAGTGTTGTTGTCCGGGATGTCAAATCAACAAAACCAAGTATTTGAAAGTGATGCACTAGAAAGTGAAGGTGTGTCTTTTCCTGAGAATGATAAATCAGGATCACTTTCTTCTACAAATATCTATCAATACTATGAAAGTAAAGTAGCAGCCCTAATAAGGAAAAATGGAATGCTGGAGGGTCAACTGGCAGCTTCCATGGCAAGCAGAGAAGCTGCAGAGAAAGGCTTAGCATCTGTCCATAAAAGCAGACAGGAAATGGAGAAAAAATTGGCTGATGCATTGAAGGAAATGGAATTACTGCGAGAGAAGCTAGCCGGTCTAGAGTTGGCCCAAGAAGAGGCCAACAACTTATCAAACATTGTCCACTCTGATAATGTTAGGCTCGAGCATGATGTGGCCTTCCTCAAGGCTGTTTTAGATGATACACAGAAGGTACATTACTCCCATCATTCATTCAAAGCACCCTGATGCTTTTATGCATGGTTATTGTTGGCTGATAAAATTTTGTTGTAGGAGTTGCACTCGACACGAGGAGTTATTGCAGGAGAAAGAGCTAGGGCATTCCAACTACAGGTACAGCTACATTTTTAGAGTTTGAAATGCTTAATATATTATATACAGTGAAAATTGAATGAAATCCTGACTGTGTTTGAGTTTATTGGTGATATTTCTCAACCTGGTCCGAGTTAGGTTCATTACGTTGCTAATATGTTTTGGTTCTGCAGTATGAAGTTTTTCATCTTAAACAGAGATTGCAATCTATGGAAAATCGAACTTCTACTACACCCAGGAAACCGTTTCACGTGCAGTGAAGCAGATAATTGGAGCAGCTCACCACTTGGTTCCTAGTTTTTCTGCGACTTTGTCATTCTAGAAGCATCTGATTGTGTATAATTTTGTCAAACATCAGGAGGAAATATATATTAAGAGTATTTGTATATTCAGCTCGTCCTCTTAGTTCTATCTATCCTTCAATTAGTAATAGTGTATTGAGAAGTGAAAACAACCACTAATAACAAATTAAGAAGTCACAGTTAACTAGATGTATAAAGCTTGTTTCATAAATACTGTTTATTAACGTGAGCTGAGGTGGATTTATGAATCTGTACAATTTGAATTTGAATTACCTCAACCATAGTCTTATAAATCATACTCACTGGATATTTTCAAAATGAGAAATACAAGCAATACATTAATTATCAAAAGGATCAAAGTTAACTGTAAGGTGTTGATGGTGTACCAGTGCACCACTACTACACATGAAAGACAAGATCAAGTACAGCTGATCATTTCTGTTAAATTCATTAAAGAATTCATTCACTGTGACGTAAAATATTACAAAACTTTCACACTTGCAAATTCAAAATTCTGTTGCAAGTGTCAAAATTTTTGGAGAACATGATAGTAAAGTCAAATAAAGGTAAACGATAAAGATATAAAGCAAAGAGGGAAAACATTTTTACACAGTATATTGAATCACAAAATGGTAGAAAAAAAAGTACTTTAATGGAGATTCAATGATTCAAATTCATGCGCAAAAATTATTTTTTGTCATTGTTGTTCGAGAGCTAAGTGGTGAGGCTATTTCCTAGGAATAATAGATGTTCGATTTTTCATTGCGTCAACCTTGTTTGAGGAGAAAAGACTTAAATAAAAAATGGATGAAAAAAAAAGCCATGTGGCTGCTGGGATTCGAGCCCAGGTCTCCACGGCCACAACGTGGAATTCTTACCACTAAACTACAGCCACTTGATGTTTAACCAGATTAATATTTATATATTTAAACAAAGGAAAAGGACCGCTTTTAAACATGAGGTACGAAAATCATAGCATTGGATTTCATGTAAGAGTCAACAAAATGAAGTCACAGATTTCAACTGAGACAATAAAAAGAAAAATTAAAACTCAATTTAGTTTCTAACAAAAAAACTTAAATTAATATAATTCATATTTTTATACGAAGGATAAAATGTCAGAAACTACTTGTGGATGACTAAATTGAATCACAGAAAATTATAAGAGATCAAATTAAATCTTTAATCTTGAAAAAAAATGCTAATTTTTCATAGTTAATGAAGGAACAAGAAATAATAGCCAAAAGTAATAGTCGAAGGCTCGAGGACCTTATGCTAAGGAAGGAGAACCATAATATACTCACTACTATTTATAATTCATAAATGATGACGAAGTCAGAAGCGTAGACTCAGGGTCGTCTTTATGAAACTGTAGGCTCGACTCTCATTATAAAAATAGGCCTTTAATAAAAAAATACACAATTTTTTCAAAGATTAGTTTTCTATTTAAATTGAAAATAACACTCGTATAATGATTATTAGCTACCAAAATAAAAATTAGCAATTATTTTTACTAAAGACGTGTTTTTTAACTTAGAAATAGAAACATGGAACATGATTTTTTACTTAGAAATTGAAACATGAAACATGTTTATTTTTCCTTTTTGAGTGGGGGTAGGGATATTAAGCAAAAAAAATTTCTTGAGACCCAGCTCGGTTGAGCTCTTTGCACTCCCCAAGGAACGGCCCTGCGTAGACTAGCAAACGCTAAACCTAGATCGAAAAGGAACAAGTTTGCAAGCGACAAACTTGTGAAAATAGGGTTCCGAAATCCAGCATAAATTGATAGAATTCTCTAAAATATTATTGAATGAATAAAAGTTGCCTCTTAGGCTATAACTGTTAGCTTAAATAGGGAAATAACAAAACTCTAATGGGTCGAAAATAACAAATGGAAACAAAAAAACAAACAAATAATAAAATTGAGCTAAAATAAAAAATACTATGGAAATTACTAAGGAAACTCTCCTACATCAAACAATTTTATTAAGAACTAAATGATACGTCTTTTGGAATTTTTTATAAGAAACAAATGAGTCAATAAAAATTGATATATTTGATCTATATTATAAATCATATACAACAACTTTTGTTTATTCATTTATCTTTTATAAAAATAAAAATGACCAGAGGGAGTAAATAAAATTAGCAGTAAATAACATAATAAGTGGCACAGATATGAGATAAATGACAAAAGTTTCTCAAGATAATGGAAAATGCAGACAAAGAATAGAATAATACAAGTTTATAAAGTATGTCTATATGTGTGAACTAGGAACATTAAAAGTGATAAAACTTGTAAAAAAGAAATGTAGAGACTGAAGACTATAGGCTAATGCATATAAAAAATTGCATAAATTTTAGCGTCAATCAAATGCACATTAATACTCTTGCTTCTCAGATAATATATAGAACATTTTCTTCAATGAAAGTTTATCGATGTACTCCTACAATATTCTTTTTACCTTCTTCCCTTTATAGTCACAATTCACTACTATGTTTGATCTTTTTCCAATAGAACTATTATTCACCTGATCTCAAGAACAATAGAATGCTATGTTTATACAATCAAAAGCACAAGATTAGGAAGGAAAGACTAATAACATTATTAAAAGTAAAAAATAACAGGATCACCATGAAGATATAATTAAAAAATTGACTAAAATTTTGAAATTTGTTTCATAGTATTAAGCCCGTCTTGTTCTCCAAATCTTATATAAAAAATGACTTGGTAAATGGACATTCCCCTTGGACCATCACATAATAATCATCAGCATAATCCTCCATTCACCCAACTAAGATGAATTGCCAAACTAGAGCACCTGCTTCAGTCAGACCTGTTTGTTTCTATCGACAGACTTGTAAATGATGTCCAAAATGGTTTCATGCAGCTTTTCTCAGTCCGATTCAGTGAAGTTTTGATTCTTTTTTCATAATCATAATTTGGAGAATAAGACAGGCTTAAGCTTCAATTACTTCTCATGAAAACCACAGTCCCACATGAAATGTTGACACCATATAACATAGTCTCTCTAGTTTAAATTTTCAAACCAACATATTAAAATAGTCTCACATCGGGAGTTTATAAACAGTAGAGAGGAAGATTTAACTATAAAAGAGAGCGCATCACTAACCAAGTAGCTACCATTGTAGTAGAACTAACTCAACGTAGTTTTTGAATCTCTACTATATAAAACTTTTGCAAATATGCTCGGCATTTTAAATTAAGTAGAGACATTTTTCTATGGGAAATTTTATGCTTTTCCTAAGAAATTGTTTCCCATTGAGTGGTGTTTCTAATTGTTCGCTATGTCTAACAGTAACTTTTAGTTCCCTTAGAAAGTTGAAACTTTAAATTTAACACACCAATGGTGTGTTACATTAATGCAATCTACGCTCGGTTTGAATTGAGTTTGATCAAAATCCAAGACCTGAACTATATAGATATTTTGGTTTAGATGAGATAAAATAATTACCCGTTACATCATTTAATCGGTTTGAAAAGCTTCTCATTACTCTTACTCTTAGCATCTTCCCATTTGTTGTGATAGATTGCTTAATTTTTGTGTGCAAATATCCCGTTATTTTTATATGAATGTGGTTTATTTCATGTAACCAAATATTTTTCTCTCTCTCCATTGTCATATTTTGGTTGGCACAAGAAGACTCTGACTGAAATTGAAGTGCCGAAGACAACACCTTCTGACCAATTCGTGCATGTTTCTTAGCAACTCCAATTGTCTGCCCTGTTGCAAAATCATGAAAAGAACAACAGAAATCAAAATATTATTGCACAACTATTATCCTCTCTAAGCTTACAAATAGATAGAAGGTTGTTCAAAAGATCGAGAACATGAAACACATCTTTTCATTTGAAAGATTAAAGGTCAATATCTCCATAACCATCAACACAAGTATGAGAACCATCTACAATAGTAACAAAACGAATGCCAAAAGGAGAAATATTCTTCAAAAAATGTTGAGAATCAAATGTCATTTGATACCCTAAAATATTTGTTGGATTTTTAAGATGAAGGCAAAGGCCTGGTCGTTGAAATGAAATATTTCTTGGATGGTGGTCAAACGCACGAATAAAGGTTATGTGGATAGTAAGGACACAAAGATTCAACGTGAATGGAGAAGATTCGACAGAAAACTCCAAAGAGGAAACAATCCATAAAAAAAAAGTGGAAAGGTAATTTATGTAGAAGCAAGACCCCTAAAATCGAAAGATATTATGATATAGTTTTATGTGTTTAAAACAATACGAGAGTTATTGAATTTAAATATATAATAATCGAAACCTAACATCAATAAATGCACATTCATAATATTTGCTTCTCAGTTATTTTATAGAACATATTTTGCAAAGGTAAAGGATGGTAATGTGGGTAAGTTTATAAGCATAAATAATGAAAAATGAGGTTTGGTCTAAATTAACTGACGTTTTTAGGCATAAATAAATGATCAACTTAACAAAAATAAAATGACATTTTTGAAAAATTAAATTAAGTTGGGAGACGGAACTAAGCCTATCATTTGTAATAAAAGTATTGTTCCCCTAATCCAAGACCCCAATTTAGAATGTTTAAAATGCTCCAAAGGCCATGTGAAATGCTATTTTTTATACAATCAAAAGCACAAGATTGAGAAGGAAAGAGAGATAAAACCAAAGCATAATACAGTTCAGGCTAATGTGTTGATTATTTCTCCAAAAATGAAGGTTTGATATTATGCTCAAATGCTCCTTCCATTATAAATATACACATTGAACCTAGGACTGGGATCGAACCTGCCTGAGCTACAACTACTGATATCAGTGCAAGCATTTTCAATGTCACTACCGCGGCAAGGGACCAGTTTCTTAAGAGGGACCACTTGTGCCTCTAACTGCATCCCCATCTCCCTGAAATGAAATGAGGCCAAAACTACAGCTTTGCAAATTCCAATTCCACAACTATAGTAACGGAATTGCTAGTTATCTCGAGAGATTATCTGGCAAAAATTTCACGACAGTATATTTGCTAACTATCAATCTTAAATTACACCCATGAGTTCCCTTGAATTCGGGTCCGGAAGAAATTTAATTGGCTAAATTTTTTTTCAGAATCAGTTCGGGATGAATAACAATGCTCATATAGTAACCTGATTCACGGTTTGCTTCAGTGCGTGGTACAATTGTGTGCGCGAGGGTATACACAGTCGATTAATTTGTACTCTACATTCTGGTATGTATTTTAATCGGTCACTCAATAATATATTTTTTTACCTAGTCTAGTTAAAAAGAATAATTTAGTGACTAAAAAACATAATCACCAAAATGTAACTTAGGAGTATGACATTAAAAGATAAAAATGACAGGATCGCCATGAAGATATAATTAAAAAAATGACTAAAAATTTGAGTGTTTTTTCATAGCATTTGGTCATCGTCCATCCCATGACTTCAAGTAATCTGCATGACTGTTTTATTAATAGTGATTGGGTTCATCCCATAATCATCATAATATACCCTCCATTCACCAACCAAGAGGAATTGCTAAACTTAGACGACCAAACCTATTTATCTTGACAGATTTGTAGATGATGTCCAAAATTGTTTCATACATCTGTCCTCGGTCTGATATAGTGAAGTTATTATTCATTTTTTACAATCCATATTCGCAGAACAAGACGGGGGGTTTAAGTTTCAATATACTTTATCATGAAACCAGAGTCCCACATTGTATGTTGACAATATATAGAATAGTCTCTCTAGTCTATAGTTTCAAACCAACACAGTTAAATAATCCCACATCGGGAGTTTATAAATAGTAGAGAGAAGGATTTATCTATAAATAGGAGTGCATCACTCGTTTCAAATTACCATTGCAACGAAACTGTTTATCTATGTCGGCTTAATATGATGATTAGAAACTCGTCCATTTGAGGGATTTTAAAATAACAGTACGTACCATTTTCTTGCAAAGAAATTTTAAATTTCTATTCCGAGGAAATGAGTATTTGTAGTTGTTTTTTGGATGTCTAAGATCGTCTACAATAGAACACCAATTGATTTCATATATCTATATCAATCATTTTAACGTAATATTTAATAAACATCAATTTTTTCTAACCCAACATCTGAAAAGAAATTATTAAATAGGTCAAACCAATAATTCTATATTATTACATTTTAACAAAATTTATTTAATTTATTAAGATTTATTAAATAGGACCATCAAAAAATGAAGAGAGAGGGTGCTTCCATAGACACCTTTCTCCATAAGCACCTATATATTTTACTTCACAATGAGGGTGTCTATTTAATGTGATGCTAAATAGGTTAAGCACCCACCATTGTGGATAATCTAATACCTTAAAAAGTTTTAACCTTCGTTATTGTAGCAATTACTCTTTGTGGTAACTGACAAAAAAAAAAGATTAACTTTTTGAAAAATAAATTGTTACAATTTTTAATATCTAATATTTATATTTGGTTTACTAACATGTGCTTGAAAGTGTCACTCACTATTACAAATCTCTAGATCATTGTAACAAAAAAAAAATCCCTAGATCACCAAAAATGATCAAAACTCCCTTATGATAGTTTCGTTAGTCAAATTAATCTGAAACATTAACTTGGTGTTAACTATGATGATGTATCCCTATTTTTTCTGTGGCCACGTCAGATGCTGACATGATGGCCACAAAGGCGAGGGACTAAAATGAAAGCAATGACTCTTTCCTCTTTTAGGAATAAATGAGAAAACTTCAATATTCATCTTCTTCCTTACCTCTCTCAAACCTCCATCAAACATCAACATACCCAACAAAACAACAATAAAATCCTAAATTTTAGATCCAAACACTCAAAGCGGTAGTTTATATTTCTTTCATTTTCAAAACCATCAACTAGTTAATCCAAAGCTAAAGCATATAATAATCAAAATCCAAAAGTTTGAGATGAAAAAACTCTACAAAATCCCACTTCTAACAATATCGCCTAATCGGCTAATCCATACTAAAAACCTATTACAATTCTCCAACGCTGAAATGATGTAACAGAGAGAGCATCAACAAAAAATTTCTAAATAAATTTTCATCACCTTCGCAACAATCTCAACAACAAATTTCTAATTAAATTTTCTTATTTTTTAAATAAGCATTAGAAATTGCACTGAAATGAATGCTTTAAAATATTTATAAGTGATGGAAATTTTGGGGTGAGAATCTACAACATAATTTGGATTGATACAAATTATTGGTGGATGGAGCTTTCCTGATTTAGATTAACATGGTATGGGTGATGAAGGAAGATGAATGGGGAAGGGGGAAATAAAGAAAGAATAGACACAAATCGATCCCTAAATCATGCTCCTGATTGACATCATACTCCAAGAACCAAAACGTGATTTGTTTTTGCCCATGGTGTTTTTGTACATCGCCCCACCCCCATCATATTCATACTCAACTCAATTTGGGTATTAACTTCAAAAATGGGAGATGATAAATTAAGTCACTGCCAACGTTAAAGACCATCAATACAGCTGAAGTGGCAAGTCTAACGGACACATCAACCCCGTTAACATCAAGTTAACGTTTTGGATACATTTGACTAACATAACACACATTGGGGGAGTTTTTTATTCATTAAATTGATCCAAGGACTGGTCCGATAGCGAGCGACACTTTTAGGGACTCAAACGAGAGTTTACTCTTATCATCTATACTATATATAAAGAAAATAAGCCCTTTAAGCTTTTTTGGGTTGACTTTTTCTCTTTCCAAAAATGGCTTCAATTTTCAATTCAAATAACACATGTAACAATTAGATAAGAATAAATATAAATATTAAAAAAATGTAACAAACATGCTTTTTAAAAAACAATGTTTGAACACATTTACTTGCATAGATATAATTTCTAGATTCTTACAAATTATTGCTTTGTATATTTTTTACAGCAAAATGGTTTCCAAGAAATTGAACCAGATATCACATGACAACACTTCAAACCTTTTACCACTAGATCATTTTCGTTTTTACTTGCTTTGTATTTTGTTATAAGTCACTTTAAAATTTTCACATATATTAAGAGGTGTCATATTTTGTTGATTTTGTTAAAAGTTTATAGTTTTTCTATATTATCCTTACTAACACATTTATTTAAAATTGCACTCAATATCTCTTGCACCAAATACATACACGACTCAGTCACACACCATTTAATCAAACCAATAACCCTCTTTCAATTATACAAGTAATGTTCAATAGAGCCCTTTAGCTTTTTTTTCTTTTTTTTTTGGTTTAATCACAGTTATTTTTGAAAAGAAATTGGAAGGTTGGAAGATTAAACACTAAGTGATTAAACTTTGATCTAGTGTTGTGTGAATTAAAAAAATAGAGTTGGAGAGTCCACATAAAATAGAACACACATTAGTAATGTTTAAATAATGATATTTATGTTTAAAATAAATAACAAAAATAAATAGTGTGGTATGTAATTTAAATATCTAATAATGATGATAAAAATAATAGTAATAATTATTTTTTATTCATGATATCACTTCCAATAATTTTATCTTACGTTGGTTGTGATAAGATTAAGAATGTAACTGAATTTCCTATCTTTTCTTCCTTATTTTGTTTCATATAATTTTACGGGTTTGTTTCTTTTTTAATTTATCCAATTAGTTTGTTACTTGAACTGATACGTGAGTTGCTTATTTTTAAGTTTACTTAATTTCTAAGTTTTTTCAAATTAGTTACAAATTCTCCCTATAAAAGGATATCTAGTTCAAAAAACACATTAAATGATTCTATTAAGTTGTCGAGAACTATTTCTCTCTTCTTCCGTAGTAAAAATTATTTTTTAATGAAAAAAGATAGTGAATTTTAAATAGAATAAAGTACCCTCCAATTATAACAAAAGCCCAATTATTAGAATGAAAAGCCTGTTTTAAGTGGAAAAAGCCCGTTATCTATCGTATATATTACTATCTAATCTAATACTAATACAACGTACCCTTGATCAAAATCTCGGAGAATTGAAATTGGAGATTTGTAACCCTAATTCAATTCAATCACTGACCTAATCATTTTTGTTCAATTTTGCAACCGATTTACGATTTTGAATTTTGTGTTGTTGTGTATTGTGTGATTTGTTTCTGTTTGTTGTTGCTTCATTTTTATTCATGGTTTTTGGATCTTTTTTGGATTGTAATAAATCGAAAAAAAACTTGAAAGTAATGGTGAAAGAGGTTGAGGATGTGGAAGAGGGAGAGATTTCTGATAATTCTTCAGTGAAAGTGATTATCGAAAAGGATTTCAATAAGGTTGATCATGTTGTTAAGGTTAATAGTGATTTAAAGATGAATAATAATATTGATAAGGTTAAAACTAGTGGTAATTCTAGGGTTTTGGATGTGCAGAATTTTTACTCAAACTACAGTAGTTGTTATTATGCTTCTGGTGGTGGATTGTATAATCTTGCTTGGTCACAAGCGGTTCAGAATAAGCCTTTCAATGATATTTTTGCCATGGAAATTGATAAAGATGCTGATGTAAATGTTACTAGTAATACAAATAGCAATGATAATGATGATTTGAATAAGCCTTCAAAGGAGGTTGTTTTTGTCGATGATGATGATGATAAAGAGGAAGGGGAGTTGGAGGAGGGTGAGATTGATGTTGATGATGATACAGATTGTTCTATTGTCGGTGGTGGTGATGGTTTCGAGAATGATTCTGAATCTGACGTGATTGGTGTTAGAGATATTTTGAAGTGTATTTCTGTTGCAAATGTGTCGGAGTAAGTGAAAATTGTTTTAACTGTTTTTGTTGTTGGAGTTTAATTGCAGATTTGCAACTTTGATTTGGCTTGTGTGTTTATTGGGTGATTTTTATTCTTGCAGATCTTTTGCTGAAACTTGTACTAGGATTCAGAGTGCCTTGCAGAGCAAAGTGTTCTCTGGAATTGCTGGTTCTGAAAAGGATGATCTTGTTTGTTTGTTATTCAATGCCGTTGAAGCGGTTTACTCTGTAAGACCCCTCCGAGATCCTTGTTTGTTGCACTTTTTGATGTATCATTGTGGTTTATGCTAATGATTTCATTACATTTTTTTTTTTTTGTCTTTGTTGTAGGTACTTTGCTCTATGGACAAATTAGAAAAGGAAGAGAATAAGGATAATATATTAAGGTTTTAAAAATACGAGTTCTTAGTTTTTAGTTGTTAATTCTTTCAAGTTGCATTACCATTTATCTCTAAACTATTTTTCCTTGGTTACATTTTTTATGTCAGATTGCTTTCTTTTCTAAAGGATGAACGTGCTCATTTATTTACTCCAGAACATATGAAAGAGGTGATGTTTAATGTTAACTTGTTTAGGAGTCACCCCCCATTCCTTCATATAATGCTCGGTTTTTAAAATGGAAATTTAGGTAGAATCTAATATTTGTTTGCTTTTTTGTACAGATTCATGTCATGATTACTTCGGTTGACGTTTTGGGCAATAGCGAGGCTATCAGTGAGGAGGAAAAATTGGAGGTCCTTGGTGAGACTCGGCAAATGCCAGGTTTAAAACATGATTTAGACAGTTTACCGTCACCCACACGAGAGGTTCCATCCTGCGTCCCTGTGAATAAATTGTTTTCGGCTGGAGATGGGACTGATAGATTTGGGTTGCCTCCTGCTGTTAAGATAGAGGCTGAGAAGATGGAACTGGATGGTAAAGATTATAAGTTTAGTCGAAGTTCATTTTTTAAAGATGATGAGTTTCCAAGTCCAACTCCTTCAGGTGATTGTGACGGAGGGGCAGTTGATACCAATGATGAGGTCTCTAGTGCTTCTATAGCTTCTTCGCTAACAAGCTCTACGCCACCCCCCTTGGATCAGATGCATGTTTCTTCTACTTCCATCAATAGGTCCAGCATGCATGGATTAATTAATTCTAGAATTGATGCATCAGGTGCTGGGTCTTACCCAGTGAAAACTTCAGCAAAGAGTAGAGATCCTAGGCTTCGGTTCAATATTTCTGACCAATCTTCAATGACAAATAATATGCCTAAAGTGGAATATGCTGAAGGAGTTATCTCAAGAAAGCGAAAGACAGTCGAAGAGCCTTCCTTGGATGCTACTGCTCCCAAAAGACTTGCAAGGTCTTTGGAAAATTCCCAGCACAATAGCAGAGAGGAACGAACTATGGATGCAAAAGGTGGTTCGCTTGCAGAAAATACGGTCGCTAGTAATTTGACCACGGCAAGTAATGGAAATGAGCAGGCACCCGTTATAAGTAGCAGCGCTGCAGCCCCCTTACTTGCTTTATTTAATAGTAGATCTGTAAATTCAACCATGTTACTCAATAAGCTTTTAGAGATACATCAGAGATTAGAAGAAGTCAAGAGACCAATTGATTCTGCTACAAGTGCACTGCATTTAACAAACTCAAATTCAGCGAGGGGAACAAATTCAACTGTGAATACTGGTCCAGCAATGACTTCTGGTGTTCTGCAAAATTCTGTTGGAATGCTTCCAGCTTCATCACCAGCAACTTCCATGGTAAAATCCTTTTATGAGATTATTTCGCTTAAGTAAACACATCACAAGCCAATTTTTGATATTCTTCATGGGTTGTGGTGTTATCTTCCAATTATCTATTACTTTCTTCTACTTGCATCTAAGAATTAACGTGGAAAGTTTAACATTTTGATCCCTCGTTATGATTTAACTTCGACTGAAAAATTGGTTGCAAAATTTGAAAGTCCGGACAGTTAATTGTCATCAAATCCTCTTAAGGCTAACTATTATTATTATTTTTTAACTTTTTGCATGTTTTATATACTCAGGCCCGAACTCTGCAAGTGGATTCTGGAAATATTCGCTTGAAACCCCGGGATCCACGTCGTTCTCTCCATGCAAGTAGTGATATCCAGAAGAGTGGAAGTTTAGGGAGTGAACAGTCTAAAGCAATTGTATCCCCTATACCAAATTTCCAGGGAACTGGTGACAATGTCAATGCCCAGAAGCTTGATGTTAGGGTTGAGACAAAATTGGCACCTACTCAGTCAATTGCACAATCTGATATTACTCGACAGTTTACCAGGAACCTGAAAAATATTGCTGATATTATGTCTGTTCCCCAAGAAATATCAACTAACCCTCCTGCTACTCAAAATGTTTCTTCTGCATCTGTTCATTTTACATCAGATAGAGCTGAGCAGAAATCTGGTGTAGGATCAGCTCATGAAACTTGTGCATCAGGTTCCTCTCAACCCCAGAATACATGGGCAGCAAATGTTGAACACCTTTTGGAAGGTTATGATGCGCAACAGAAAGCTGTTATACAAAGAGAGAGAGCTAGGAGGCTTGAAGAACAGAATAAAATGTTTGCTGCTAGGAAGTTGTGCCTTGTATTGGACATAGACCATACACTTCTTAATTCTG
>Ga0099826_10001144_pt1 | contig 15218 bp, 7 predicted proteins | sample Mtrugardesep15_FD_76830 | JGI IMG/M metagenome (GOLD analysis project Ga0099826, IMG submission 76830) | Root nodule microbial communities of legume samples collected from California, USA - M. trunc garden sep15 | ecosystem: Host-associated > Plants > Roots > Nodule | place: USA: California... | reverse complement strand
TATATATATATATATATATATATATATATACGGATCCTAAATTCGAAAAAGAATTTTAGAGAGACTAATACTAAAACTTCAAAATATTTAAAGTGAATTAAGTCTTTTTTTTTTGGTTGATAGACGAAATGACAAAACCATTATAAATTCACACACATAAGTAGAGGAGTCAGGATTCGAACCTCAATAATAACATCCGCCCTAACAATTTCGGCATTTTATCAATGATCAAGACTTCTAGATAATTTAATCTAATAGTAAAAAGATAAATTTTGCTCTTAAAAAAATATAAATGTAAGTATCTTTGTAATCGCTATTTTCCTTGCATTAGACCGAAAATCTAATTAGAATTATATTAGAAAAAAAAAACTAATTATAATAATAATTAATTATAATACTAATTAAACTTTTGTTGTTAAATAAGACTCTCTGTCCCTGTCTCTGTTCTTCTCTTTTGAAGTAAAATTGGTTAGAAAAACACATTCTTTTCATTTCTACGATCTTCACACCTTCAAAATTCAAAATCACTCTTCTTATTGGCAATTCTCAAAATCTTACCTTTTTTTAGGGTTCCTTTCAATTTGATTCTCAATTGGATTAAACTTTCCTCACTCTGCTTTTCTCAATTGTTGCTTCCACTATATCTTTTCAATTCAGGGTAAGACTCATTAATCAATATACAATTCTTAATTGAATTATGAAATTGGATTAAAGTTTTATTCTTTGAAATGATGATTAATTCAGTAGTGAAAATTGAATTGAAATTGTTTTTCATCAAATTCAATAAGTGCTTTTTCTGGGTTTGTGGGTTAGGTACTGCTTTTGATTTTACCTTATTTGGAAATTAGCTTAACCTAGTTCATCTTATGTATTGAAATGAATTCTGAAAAAAAGTTCATTCTTTCTTTGGCGGGTTGGTGATTATTGAATAATCTCAGCTCTGAATTTCAATGTTCTGAATTCTGATTGATTTTTCATTAGCCCAATTGAGCATTTTTCTCATTACTTTCATAAAGTTTTGAACTTTAAACTTGGGTTACCCAATGAGGCACACAATAATTTGTTACATTAATTTATGCAAGGAATAGATTAAAAAATGCATTTTTTTTTGGGTTTCTGCAATTGTTGCTTTTTTGAACTTGTTTAGAAATTCTTTACTCACAAGTCTATAATTCTCTTTCTTTGCTGATTTTCAGCTTTTTTCTCTTCTTCACTTTTATAATCCAAAATCAAAAGTTTCTTTTGCTTGAAGCTACTTTACCTTAACAAAGTTCTCATTCATGTTGATTTGTTTGTTGCTTGTGTTGAATTGGTGTTGTTGATGTAATGGGGTGCACGAGTGAAAGATAACCATGCATGTTGTAATCTTTTGAAACCTTTTACTTTTGTTATTACAATAAAACATAATGACACGGACCATAATTGTCATGTTTCATGTCATTCATGTGATTTGGTTTCTTTTGTGTCTATATCTTTCTCTACCTAAAGCCTCTCTTGCTTGTGAATTTGTGGCAAAGAAAATAGCATAACTTTTGACTTCATAAGAAAACTGTCAGTGCAAAAGACAAGGGTTGTTAGGTAAATTTTAGGTTCTTGTTATTAATTATATGACTTTTGATTATGAAATGTGGACATCACACATAAACAATTAGGTACCAATAATGCTGCTGAAAAAGTACCAGATGAAAAAATGAAAAATTTATGCTGCTGAATAAAATATTGTGTTAATTTTTTAATAACATGGATACTTCTAGTAGAGTTTATAGTTATGCGGCTCGTGAGTAACCTACCACCACTTTATTGGTTGGCATTTAATTATTCATGTCTTGATGGCTTTTTTGCCATTAGTTTCCCTTGTAAGTTGTAAGTGTTTTCTAAACTCTCTTTGAGCTTAATTGACTGTCTTTGTCACTGGAATTCATTGGTGGAGCTGTTATTCGATATCATTTTGTCCTTAAATTTGTGAAGCTTGATGTCTGATACAGTTCAATCTCATTGTATTCACAGAAACATAAGATTCTCGGAGGTGATTCACTGCAATTTGTTTGTACCGGCAGGTAAAGTACGCAGGACATGGGCTGCATCGTGTCCACCCCAAAAGATTCTGGTGGAAATAGAAGGAGGCCGGGGAGTATTGGAGATGTTTCTGTCTATGTTCCCGGTTTAAGAATTCCTAAACCGGTTGATTTTACGCAGTCACTTGGTGATTATTTGTCTAAGAGCATAGTTGAACGTTTATCTGCTCTTAGAACTCGTATAGTTGTAATGGCTGGTCAAGAAGGTCCTACAATTACAAGAACAAAAAGAAAAAGTGCAACTCAACATGGTTAGTGTTAACAAGGACAAATCAATTTTCATAATGAATAAGTTACTTATATTTATTGATTCATAACTCGATTTCATTCTCAGGAGGTTCAACACTGGCTGATCTTCTACAGGCTCTTGAAGACTACTTACCGGTACTTTTGGGATTAGTCAAAGATGGTAAATCATGTTTTCGTCTATTAGTACTTTATGCAAGTTCTCTCCATAGCATGTACTGATTAATTTCTTACCTTTTCTGTGCAGAAAGCCATTTACAATATAAAGTACAATTTGTTTGGATGAATCAGGAGGATGAAGCAGAGGTAATTTAGCTCCTTATTTGTTTGCGTGAATCAGGAGAATGCAGGATTGGTAACCAATTTTTTTATCACTTTCTAATTATTTTTCCTCTTTCGGTGTGATTGACACTTGCAGGAAACAGCTATGTCTAATGCTTGGTACGAAGTGTTGTCAGTTTTGCATTTGATGGCCACACTATTGCTATCACAGGCTAATTTATTACTTCTTCCAAGAACGTCCACCGATGGTCATCAGCCAAAAGTATCAGAAGGTAAGTAATACTGAAATTTTTTATTACTTATTGTTTATGACACCGAACAACCAAAATACATTATATCAGAGAATAGTTTAGGCCTTCTATTGAAATCCCAACTTCTTGTTGTTTTGAAGATCAAGTAATGGTAGAAGTAGAATATTCTTGAGTGGCTTTCAATTAATATTGTTTCTTAGTATTTTTGAAGTTTGAGCAATGGTAATTGTAGTTCCTTTTTTGTGTGCGATATCCCCATGTATTGTCACGGTTGTGGGATTTCTTCCAGTAAATAAGACCTGACACACATGTACTGCATATGATGTAAATAATTATCTTCAGATCTATGTTTTTCATTTTGAGGTAGCTATAATTTGGATTTGCAATATTTTGTTGTTATTTTGATAGCATAATACAAACTTGCAAAGTTTGCTGTAACTTTTTTTCAAGTATTTGTCATATAGTGCAGTAGCTGATAAACTGGAAAACATATTATTTGTTGTCTTGTATGGTAGTATGCTATAACACAATATGTCTCTTACGAAGTTTCTTCGTTGATTCCTTTGTGTATATCTCTTCTGCTGCGAAGTTTTAACTTTTGCTAATTATTACTCATTACAAACAGAAAACCGTCGAGCCTCTGTTGATATCTTCTTAAAGGCTGCTGGGTATCTTGACTGTGCTGTCAGACATGTTCTTCCGCAGCTGCCTGCTGAGCTCAGGTTAGTGTGTGTGTGTAATGCAACAAATTGACTGTCATGCCATTATGTGTAATCTAATCAACCATCTTAATTTTTTTCTCAAATTACTCTTCACACTGTTGTTTCTGATTTTAGGAGAAATTTACCAGTAGACCTTGCAGAAGGAGTTCTTCGAGCGCTCTGTCTACAAGCATTGGGACAGGTATTTTCGTATGTCTTGTAGTTCATTATCTAAGCTTTAATAGGAACGCACCTCGAAGATGATTAAGAAATGGAAATATCATATTTAATGGCGATAAAAAACAATGTGAAAGATGCACAATTACGCTTATACTTGTGCTGAAATTTAACATTTTCATAGCAAAATTGAAGGGTGATTAGGATGGAAACTCTCGATACTTTGTCATGGAGGCTTCGGTACGTATGACAAGCCAATAGGCCAGGCATTTTTTAAAATTGATTCCTACATGCTTAGGCTGTCAAAGATGGGGTTTCATGTGTTAGAAATTCCGCCTTCGTTGTGGTCCGCCCCCAGCCGCCTAATTGCGGCATTTTGGCTGCTTTCATTGCAGCCTCCAACACCTTCATTCTGTTGGGTGTGAAGGAGTGGATTTAGTCTCACATTGCCCGGAGATATGGCATGTGTAGTGTTTATAAAGCTTGGGCAGTCCTCACCTTACAAGCTGATACTGTAAGATTAAGTAGGACCAACCCAAATTCTAAGATTATGAATTTTCCCTCAAGTGAAAGACCACTAAGCATGATATACTGTTGGAAATCTATTCTGTCAAAGATTTTCCTAGGGTAGGTTAGTTGTCAATGACTAAATGCGGACATAGAAGTTAATTTTAAACCAGGCACAGCCTGAATTTTAAAAAAGTTTAGATGGAAATAGAGTTTCAAATAAAAATATTCTCTGCGTCACATAGATCCTTTTCCCCCATGAAAGTTTGTTGCATTTCTTCAGTTTAAGCTTCCACACAAAGTTGTTCTTCAAAAAAAAAGCTTCCACACAAAGTATTGCCATTTTAGCTTTTTTTGGGTCAAGCAGATTCTAGGTAGCTTCCCTCTTCTATAAAAATTTGAATAATTTTTGAGGAAATGGATATAAATGAATTTTTCTCAGAAGTAGGCTTGTTATGGAAGTGTTTAATTGCACATTGAATGATTGAAACTGTGGCATTTAATCCTTTATTTACACAAAAATTCATGTTGAACTCTTTATTTAATTCTAGAGAAAATGTAAATTGATGAATTGGAAGCAAAAATTAATGCTATGATGGGATTACAAGAGGGATATTGTCTGATGGTTGCAGTCATTTTTATTTAATTAAGTCTAAATTCCTATTGTATTTGTCTTGGTTAACTAATTACTTGTTAGCGATGAAGTTTTGAGTGTTATGACATATGTGAATCTCCTGGTGAATGGTATGATGTAGTATATCAGATTGGAGAAGGGAAATGTTCTCATATCTAATTTGGTGTTTATTTAATTGTTTCAATAGGGTGTAGATATCCAACTTGGAATGGCAATTGATAGCACCAAAGCCACTCTTGCGGTGAAGCGTAGACTTGCATGTGAGATGGTGAAATATTGGCAACAGGTACAACTGCAAAGTTTTTAATTATTATAATGCCAAACACATATTTATAGGCATATATAATACAACTGTCATTTTATTGTTGGTGCATTCTGCCGTTTGCTTATAAAACTGCTAACAGATATTTTGTTTTTCCATCTAAAAGGACTTTGAATTTAAATAACTAGTTTCATTTATTTCTCAATTGATGTATTGTTTCTGAATTTATAGCATTGTTTCCCTAGGAAAATCTTTGTTTCAACTCTTCATTAGACTGTTAACATGACCATTTATATGAGTGTTCATTAGTATGTTAACATGACCATGCCTCTTCAACATACATTAATATTGTTTAGACTGCTTTTCTTTCAGGCACAAGATAACATTATGAACCTTCCGTTAGCGAATGGTTGGGGTGAAAAACATCGTCATTATGTCAAATGGAAGTATATTGAATCAAAGGTTTGTGTTTTTTGTGCCCTCAGTTATTTGCCTCTTGCTAGCTGGTTTTTATGTCTTACTGCACAGTAAGTTGAACAGAAAATGAAATGCAAGTCAATTATTTCATAAGAAATTGACACATCAAAAGTGTCATGAGAGGCCAATATCCCTAGCAAATGAATTTTTCCCTCTTGCTAGCTGGTTATTATGTATTATTGCAGAGTAGTTTGATGTTTATATGCACCTACTGATTGCCTTTAAGCATGCAAAGCTAATGAAATGTTTTGTTGTAATGATTTATCAGGCTACGGCATATTATTATCATGGTTTGATTCTTGATGAGGGGAATACAGAGAAATCTCATGGGATGGCTGTAGCTGCGCTGCAAGCAGCGGATGAGTATTTCAAAGAAAGTAAGAAGCTCTGTGAGGCATTCAACGCAGCAACTCCATTGTCAAGGTCATCATCACATTCCCCTTGTCTCACTGTTATGCTGTTAAATCTTCCCTCAGATAGGAGTATTTACTTTCAATTTTCAAAGCTCCTTGAGCAATAATTAATAGAGTCATTCCATGTGTCTTCTATACGTGTCAGTTTGCATTAACTGTGTCTGCTTATTGCATGAATGTGCATGGCTCATGTATGTGTGCTAAAAAAACCTAAAAGGAATGCTTATAATAATTAAAATCTACACGATACCTATGTGATTGTGGATGGACTAAGATCTTAGTCTTGTGCCTCGTTTAGAATTAGAGGAACAACATGTGTTTCTGATAGAACCCTAAGCTCCTGTACATGTGTTGGCCCAATTATTGGGACCAATCCACACAAGCACAGCTTCTAGAAGCCTGCAGAAGCTGTAAGAATACAAACAATTAAAATAATTATTGGAATCTTGGCAGAATTGAAGTTATCAAAGAGAAGGAAGCCTAGTGGGTTAGTCATTAATAAGAGGTTTTTAGTTATAAAAGAGAGGGAAGCCTAGAGGGTGAGGCATTCAGAAAGTTCCTAAGAGTTGTTTAGGAGAAAAGTTCTCTCTGGTCTAGGAGCTTAGCTCTGGTAGGAGTTCTCTGAACTATGGTTTATCATTTCCTTTTCTGTTTTACCACCACTGCAGAGCTCGTAAGCTCACCCATTTACATTCAATAAAACAATTTCTTTATTTGAATTTTGGGGTTCTATCAGTTTCTCATATGTTTGGTGTGTCGATTTCTTGTGCCCTATTTATGAATGAAATATTGTTCTCTTCAACAAATATAGTACTTTTGGTTTCATCTTGCTTGTTTACAGTCCACCTAACATGCAGTCATGATGCAGAAATCCACCGCTTTGGGGGACCATGAAATATCTCTCTGAGAAAATTCCCAAAGATACTTCAAGCAAGGTGCGAATAAACCGTGATCTATATACTTACGAGAGGTAAATAAACTTTTCCAAGTGCATGATTAAAATGCTGCTTAACTTAGTTACTATAATTTTACAAGTCGAATTTGATAATTGTTTATGCAAAGTACAAGGGCTAATAAAATTGTGTTTTTTTGTAAAAATTTATTACAGAATCATGGAAACAGCACCAACATTGCCTGATTTTGCCTTGGCCTTGAAACCAGATGATTATCAACTTCCACAAGTGAGTCCTTCTTGGAGAACAGAAAATGTGAAGGGGGGACAAAATGGCTCCCCTAACCATCTCAAGGGATGAAAAATGACAAAAATGAGCAATGTTAACTTAGCTTGAAGGTGAAGCAAAGGGTGATTTTTCAATGCTTGTCAATGTCTGCAGGGGAAGCAAATTCATTATTTCAAACTTTTTCTCGACCTTCTTTCTTCATAAATCAACTTCCTCCCATTATCTACAACATTTGAGAAGAAAAAAAGGGTAAAGCCAAATCCTCCATTTTTTTAAACCAAGTTGTATAAGTTGGTGTGTAAAATTAACTTGTGCTGTGCATGGAAAGAATGATTTCCTTTTAAATGTTAAAATTCTATAGAGATTGATATGCAAGGGAATTTATGTTATTTCAACAAGGTTTATCATACAATAGTGTTTTCACAATCAAACCCTTATGCAATAAATAGTATGTTTTGGTGTGATTACAATGATTTTTAAAAATAAAATGATGGAATAAATAAACAACTAAATTTTAAGATCAATTTGCTCAATTTAAAAAAAATAAATAAATAAAGCCATTGCCCAGTGTTCTATTACTCGTTACTGGGGTGTTCATTAGATTGGAATGAGAGAAAACTCAATAATCCAAATAAAATTAACAAAATTAGTTTGTCAAAAAACAAAAATAGTTTAGACGGGTCCCCTTCATTATGTTTATTTATAGTTGTTTTGATTATTTAAATCATTAAAAATGACCATTGTAGCTCATAAAGATTTAGATAGATAATATGATGTTAAATTTAAACTGTTTTTTAATTTTAATTCGGTGATTCTAAATCCTAACCAAAGCAACGTCTTAATACCTCTCTCAATTTAATCTTTACTTGGCAAATGTTAGTAACCAGTCATGAAGATAGTTGAAATATTACAAGCAAATATTGAATCATGATCTCCTGCTTACAACTCCATCATCCCAACCCAAATCATATACTACTTCTAGAGTGACTACCTCTGTCAATTACCAAAACAAATTCTATTACATCATGGAAGGATAAAAATCATTGCCAAATTACTTTGCTACACATTGTTTACCACTTTCTTGTATGAGCAAAAGCATAACTGCCCACCAGTGACGGATCCAAAAATCTTGGAAAGTGGGACACCACATATATATAAATTTGAAACTTTAAATAAACATACCTATATGTTATATTTCATTTTTAATAGCATAAATATACATTATAATTGTGTCAAAGTGTATGTTTATGTGTGAACCAATAAAAAAATGTTGTGTTTTATATGGACCATTTAATCAACACTATATTGCTACCACCTAAAAAAATCTCAAAATTTAGTAGCCTATAAAGGGATGCACATGCATCCTCCGTCCCTGCTGCCCACCATTACCATAAATGCGTCAACTGTCTTTACTTTGCATTGACATGAAAGTTAACGTCAAAACAAAAAGAAAGAAGACATAAAATTCTTTACTCGCAAAAGTTTGTAAAGTATAAACAATTATAAACAATAGCTGTTAACATATTTCTTTGTTTCTTTCAGAAAAGAAAAATATTTCTTTGTTAACTTCACATCTTGTAGAAAGTTAATAGAACCTCAAACTTCATCGAAGATTTACAATAAAATTTATGTATAACCTATCAATTACAAAATTTTAAAGTTGAAGTTGTATCCATTTGTACAATCACAAATGGTTCATATTAATGCATAGGCGTGTTCCCCTTAATTTTACATATTATTAAAGAAATTGTATCGTATACTTAATTACTCTCTCGGTCCCTGTATGCAAGCACCCTTTGCATTTTTCACATTTTTTAAGAAAAGTTGTTATTGCAATTATTTAGTAATTTTAAAAGGGATTTATATTTAAAGACAAAATTTTAGTCAAAAGAGTGCTCAGATGTAGGGACGGAGGGAGTAATTAATTAATCTGTCCCTAATGGTGGACTGAAGTACCTCTTCATGGGGTATAGTTCCAGTTTCTGCATAAGTCAGTTTCATTGATTTATGATTTAAAAACTACAATGAATTGAAATGGAAATCACAGTTTTACTTTCTATACAATCATAGTTGATTTTTACATATCCTTTTTGTTATCAAAACAAAATACCATGATTGATTGCTCAAATGAATTTATCAAAAAACGATTAAATTTGAAATGCTAAGAGATTTATAATCCAGAAAACAGTGTAGACGGAAAGATATCAACCCCTTGGGGAAGCTTAAACATGCGTTGCTAATTTCTTAGTCTAAGCACTTTGGCCAGAACTTCAAATCAAACAAGTAATATCTTTACATATGGTATAGTTGAAACTTGAACAATGTTAAATATAACAAATTTAAACTACCCCATTTTTGCTTTTGAAACGCTAGAATGTTTCCTCTAAAACAGGATCTAACACACCCATGCTTGGCAAATAAAAGAGGATTGAATGATACAACATTCACTATTTGCTGCGGTTTTGCAAGAACATGAGTATCCGATTCCAATTTTATATGCATTAAGCTGCCTGAATGGGATAAGGATTTTCAAAATATTTCTTCAATATATCTTAACTGCTACAGCAAGTTACAACCTAATCTTTGGCGCCGTTTGTATCATCTCCCTCAGCCAACTGATTTTGCTTCTCTTGTTCCACTGTTGAAAAATAAAAAATCCATTATAATGTCTCCAAAGTCCACATTCATGGAACACATCAATTCAAACGAATGTGTACTATAAACAAATTTTAAAGTCTACCAAATGTGTAGTTTGTTTATCCTACTAGTACTAAAAATAATTACGGATAAAATAGCCCGCAAAGACATGGCTATGAAAAACTATAGCCAGCGGAATTAAAAGAAACTGTGAGATTTGAAATTGGCAATAACCAAGGGAAATAGGGATTGATGCATAAAGAAGCCTAAAGAAGAAATTTTGTCTTGGAGTTGATGCATTCAACACATTGAAACTTGAAAAATTAATTTTTTCTACATAAAACTTACCAATTATTTCTATTTTAGAATCCTTAACTTTGATCAACAACACTTGACTTTGATCACTCAAAATTTTAAAGGAGTCAGTGACAATGTCACCAATTTTGTTCTAACTCTGTTTCATAGACCATCATAAACTGTAAACATGACAATAAAAATGTAATGACAGTGACAATGACTTGAGAGACAAAGTACATACTGAGAAATCTATGGGAGAGATGTAATATAGTACTTTTGAAGTCTCTCCGACAGATTTCAAATCACTCTAGAACACCGGAGAAAATCAGTGTTTTCAGTATTGCATGGATTCACTATAATCATAGAATTGGAAATGGTGGATCATATTTTGACTTGAGTAAACAGATTCAAAGCCTAATCCTCATCCAACAGTTTTGATCCGTTCATTACAGCTTAAGTTCTAAACTACAGCGAATCCAGGTGAAGTTACTCTATCTAGAAAAATAGATATCATCATATTTATAGCCTCCCAACTCCATTTCTCTTGCGTATTATCAAAAGTTAAAAACACCCATTACCCAACTCACCATTCATTGAAAATGTGTAAAACAATGAAAGCCAAATAGTAAGAAACATTATTGTAAATGTAGGAAAAATAAAGTGATAACATTAATAGACATACCCATGAGTTGATAGAGAGCCTTCTGAGTTCGCTTCTCAAGCTTATCAAGCTTCTTCTGCACATCTCTTCGCAGGTCCCAGTTGGGTTTCTTGGGAGCAATATTGAGAAATGGATCCTAATAAAAAGTAGTTAAAAGGTAAGAGGCAATTCAGAGTAAGGTCATGTTTGGATTGACACATTTAAACTTATCTACTGACATAAACGCTCATAAAATTGCTTGGGAGAGGTTATACAAGCAGTTTATGACATGGCATAAGCTGTTTTCAGCCTATTTCCATAACCTCTCCATGATAACTTATGAAAACACCTTAATTTGCAGCGTGCATAAAAACAATTTGACATAGACCTGTTTGGATAAACAGCTTAATTTGGAGCTTATAGCATAACTGCTTATGTATAAGCCATTTCTATAACAAAAGATAAAATAAGGTTTTCTTTTTTTTTTTGTATAAGCTATAGGGTCTGTTTGGTAATTTTTTTTTTTTTGAGCTTATAACTTATAGCTTGTGTGCTCATTTGACTAAAAAGACCCGTTTGGTAACCATCACTTTCTCATGAGCTGAAAGCTTATTTTTACTAGCTTATAGGGTTTTTTGATAAGCTAATTCAAGTAGCTTATAGCTTATTAATTAAATATATAATTTTTATGTGATTTCATATTTATAAGTTAGATCAACCATTAATTTTACCAAACCCTACAAATTCAATCAACTAGCTAATTCACTATCCACTCTAAACTAGCTTATCTTTGAGAGCTTATGCAGATGTCACAAGGTGTTTTCATAAGATCTCTCAAACAGTCACAATTCACAAGTGCTTATGCCAGTAATATAAGCTCAAATAAACCAATCGAAACAAGGACTAAGAGAGAGTTGAACTAACCTCTTTAGGTTTTTCCTCAGGCTCAGGAACAGAAACAGGGTCTTCAAATTTGGGAAGCACAGCAGGTGCAAGCTTCCCTTCTTGAAGATGCTTATCATGAGGAACATAATTACGAAACTTCATACTCAGCTTTTCCTCTTCCTCTCCCCTACAACACCATAAACAATCCAATTCAATTAAACACATTACTCAAATTCAGAAGAAATAAACTTGAATACATACTCTTTTTCTTCTTGTTGTTCATCATCGTCTTCGGAAGAAGTGGGTGGTGGTTGTTCGGGTTCGGAAGAATTGGATAATTGTTGAGCGGCGCGAAGAGCTAGGAGTCTTTCACGGCGGGAAGCGACGGCTTGCTCGATTGATTCGTCTTCGGCACCCATCTTTTCTTCTCAAGCTGTTCTTTCTGTGTGGTTTGTCTACACAAAAGCCCTAACCCCTCTTTTCTTCAAACTAACACTTATATATTTTGAGTTGATTTATTTGAGCACCATTTATTTTATTTTTTCAATAAAGTCCTTTCAAATTATTATTCTTATAAAATATAAAATTTTATTCAATCATTTTTTATTGCAATAAATATATCAAAATCTTGACAAAAAAAAATCAAATTTTATTTTTAGTCATTGTTAAAAAAGTAGCTTTTTTTTTGTCCCTACATGTGGTAACTAAAAGCAAAGTTGACATTTTTTTTTTAAGAATAAAAGCAAAGTTGACATGTTTCTCTTTTAGTCACCCATAGAAATGTGTCTTAATTATTGAAGATTTTAGCATTTCTTTCTTTCCAAACAACAGAAAGACCAGATCAAATGAAGAAGATCTCGTTTGGGTTTCGAGAATCCTCCCAAAACACAATTATATAAGGTGTTTCGAGATACTGTAGGGGGTACATTGACTAAGCATAACCAAACATGACAAAAACAATTGCCACGAAGAAAACGTGGGAATTCTAAAACTTGAGCTAAAGGTTGTAAAACTAACGAACCGAACAAGATTTAATAGTTAGTCAGGGAACCAAACGAGGGAACTCTTAAAAAACTAAGCGTCAATGTCTTTTGACTTAGATTTTAAAGTTGAAAAACACGTTATAAACATCTTGGGTAGTGACATTTTATTGTAGGAATGTACAAGTTTTCTTACTAGCATTTGTAACTCTTTTGATAGAAAGAGAAAGTTTAGAAATTAGGGTTTATCTTGGAGAACTGTTGAAGCTAATTTTTTGTAACTCTTTTATATCTCTTGTAAAGACTCATTGATATTGAATCTGAGAGTTGATCTTTTTACCGAGGTAGGTCAACAAATCTTGGTATTTTTGTTCCTTATACTCTCTTTATCTTGTTTGTCTTTGGTTGATTGTTTGGATTTGCATGACAAATAGGTTATAGATTTGTTGTTGGTTAAATATGTTTTTGGTCCCTATAAATATATAAAAAATTTCTTTTAGTCTTTCTAAAATTTTCTTCAACCTTTAGTCCCTATAAAATTTTCAATCACCCCTTTCGGTCAATTCAACTCATGTGTAACCTTTGTATTTTTTATGGAAATTGTGTAGAATATTGTAAAATTCTCTCCAAAAAGAATTAGAATATTTTTAACGAAATATAAATTAAATATGAATTTTTTACCGCCAAAAATAAAAAAAATCATATTTAATTCATGTTTTGTTAAAAATATTCTATTTTTTTTAGAGATTCTTATAATATTGCAAAAAAAATTAGAAAATTTTATTCAAAAATATGAATTCTACATATGAGTTTTCTTAAAAACTTAAAAGTATTGATCAAACGAAAACGAAAAGTGTATATATTTATAAAAATTAAAAATATATTTAACCCTTAAATCTATTTGTTTGTACGGTTTAGTTTTGGTTGCTCTTGTTATTTGTTCTACTTTCTTGTTGAACCCTTAACATCTCATATTTTCAATGATGTTCCATCGGCATCTTGTATTTTGAACCGTATCTTTAATTATTAATGAAATGATTTTACTTTGCTTTGTCAAACACAAACAAACTACATGTTGAAGAAGCTAGAATGACTAACATACACAATGATAATCAAGCCAGTCCCATACGTTGTTGAATATATGCTGTGAACCAAACCAACAATGATACAAACAGAAGTTCTGTCAAAAAAAATGATACAAACAGAAGACAAATACAAAAATATACTGCAAGGAACTGCTACAATAACAATTTACTATTCATAAAAGAATCAAGTTTACGAATTCCAAAAATAAGAAAAATCACATGAACTTAAGGCAAACTCTCCCCCGATAACGTTTATAGTTTCAGTTTGAAGTTACAGTTGCTAGCCTTGATGCTTACAAGATTATTAGACGATAAACTATCAACCACCAACTGACATCGACCCAAAACTTTCACCTTCTTCAACTTCAACCTTCCAAATTTGATAGCAATTGGTGCATGGATATTGAGATCCAACGGAATTCTTCCTGTCTGCTGTTGTTGCTGCAACGCCGCCATTAACGTGTTTCCAGACTGCACTTGACCTGTTAATGACACATTAAGCACTGTTTTGTTCTGATGACCTTGGTAGAATTTAGGTAAAGACCCTTCACAAAGCTTTGTGTTTGTGTACAATACACTCAACTTCCCTCCTTTCTCATAGTAAATACCAATCTTCTTGTTTGGGTTGGTTGCTGTGATCTTAACATCAAATTTTGCATACAGACTCAAGTCAAAGTTAAGCCTCAGATCACTTATCCTCAGTGTATCAACTGAGTAATTGGGAAGCTTTGGTTTGAAGATGAGGTAAAGGGCTCCTGCAGTTGCTGCAATGATAATGAGGAGAAGCAATAACAAGCTTATTGTCCAACATATGCACTTGCAAAAACAGCTTCTTTTTGGGTTTGAAGAGTTTATTGCTGGCATAGCATGTTGATGCAGTAGTGGAGGAGGCACATGGATAACCTTTTCTGATCTAGAGGAACCTGGAGGTACTAATGGTGTCCTAGGGTGTGGTTTTGTTTCCACATTCATAGGGTGGATTCTCTGTCTCTGATCTGACATGAATACTAGCTAGTTATTTGCTGAGTATTGTTCTCTCAGATTTTTGTGGTCATAAATGCAATGGTAACACCCTTTTGCTGATGCTTTATGCAGACATTCTTTACTTGAATACTAATTGTGAGAATACTGTTGGGGGTGGATTGGTTTGTTCTACAATATGTACTGTAGTGTGTGGCTACCTTCCTTACCTACAAACTGTGTAAAATACCGAAAAAGGTAGTGGTAGTTCAGCTAAATATGTATACACTGTTGACTTTAGACAAGGTTGGGTTCCTTAAAATATTTTTCTTTTGTTGAGTATGTATGACAGACACGATTCCTTAGCTCTAACTAACCCATAACAGTAACATTATATGCACGTAACGTATCTTCATATCACTCTTTAATTTGCCACTTTATCTTTTGGCACGAGGTGATGTATGAGAAAGTGTCGTGCACACCAAGCATTATGTTTTCAATCTACAGTAACAAATACATGGCATGTGT
>Ga0099826_10001143_pt1 | contig 15225 bp, 5 predicted proteins | sample Mtrugardesep15_FD_76830 | JGI IMG/M metagenome (GOLD analysis project Ga0099826, IMG submission 76830) | Root nodule microbial communities of legume samples collected from California, USA - M. trunc garden sep15 | ecosystem: Host-associated > Plants > Roots > Nodule | place: USA: California... | reverse complement strand
GTATCAAATGATTTTGAAGATGCTACAAAGCATCTGTTGATTTCTGCATTTAAACCCACCTAAACGTATAGCAAATTGAAGCTACAATTTTCAGCTCCATACAAAATGCAGCTTTGGGACGTGAGCCTGGCTATTAAAATGTGGATCCAAACACCCACGAATTGTAGTTTTTGGAAAATCACGGTAGATCACCGTAATTTAAGTAGAATCTAAAAAATCACAATATGTCATCGTATTTCTGACATACCAATCCTTATATCAAATTTGAGCTTTTGGCCCAAAGGCAAGTCCGCTAAAACCCTGCTTTAGGCCTACTAACAAATATTATGTTTCATTATATTTTATAAACAAAATGGCCTCATATGCGGGCGGGGAGGGAGTGAGGAAAATTTGGGGAGGGAGTGAGGAAAACAGGAACATTTCCTGGATCGCTTGGAGATCTATTTGTTTACGTAAGGAAGAGAGGGGTTTGGGGTGAGGAAGTTGAATGAATTTAATTTCGAGTTGTTAGGCAAATGGTGTTGGCGGATGTTGGTGGATAGAGGAGGTCTTTGGTATAGAGTTTTGGTGGCGAGGTATGGTGAGGAGGTAGAGCGGTTGGAGGTTAGGGGCCGGAGTGTGTCTACTTGGTGGAGAGAGTTAGCGAAGATTAGGGATGGTGTTGATAGTGTAGGAGGGAGTTGGTTCGCAGACTCGGTGGTGTGTAAGGTTAGGAAAAGGACGAATATATCGTTCTGAAAAGGATAGGTGGTTAGGAGATGTTCCTTTGTGTCAGCGTTTTAGTCGTTTTTTATTTATCTTTATATAAGTCAAGCACGGTGGCTGAGATGTTCTCTCTAGGTTGGGAGGAAGGGGGAGTGGCGTGGAGATGTCGGAGACGTTTGTGGGATTGGGAGGAGGAGATGATAGGAGAGTGTCGTCGTTTACTTGATAACTTTGTTTTGCAGACTGAGGTTGTTGACAGGTGGCAGTGGCTTCATGATGTCGCAGGTGGTTATACCGTGCAGGGAGCATATTATATTCTGACAAGCCCGACGCATCATATAGGTGACGACAGAGGAGACCTAGTTTGGCATAAACATATACCTTTGAAGGTGTCTATTCTAGCTTGGAGGTTTGTGAGGGACAGGTTACCTACAAAAAACAATCTTCTCCGGCGTCGTATTTTACAACAAACGGCCATACAGTGTGTCACGGGATGCGGAGATGAAGAAACGGCTCCTCATGTGTTCTTTCATTGCAATATTTTTTGTACTTTATGGCAGCATATGCGGCATTGGCTTGGTGTTTCTGGTGTTGATCCGTATAATGCTCATGATCATTTCTTACAGTTTACAAACGTTTTAGGATCGTCAAGGACCCGTACATCCTTCATGCAGCTGCTTTGGCTTCTGGGAGTGTGGGTTATATGGAACGAACGTAATCACAGGCTATTCAATAACGGTCAAAATTCCATGTTAGATTTGTTGGAAAAGATCAAATGTAATTCCTTGTGGTGGCTTAAAGCTAATAATGTTTCTTTTGTTTTAGGTTCTCAAAGGTGGTGGTCGGACCCGCTGATGTGTCTGGGTATCAACTGACCCTTGTTTATGATTTTTGTACATTGACAGCTTGTAATTTTGAGGCAACCTCTTGAGTACATCTTGTGCTAAAGGAGATCAGTTGTCGTTGTTTATATAATCCGTTTTTGATTCTTAAAAAAAAAATATGAGATACATATTTATTCTCCATTGTTTTAATCAAATTGATTTCAACTAAGTTGCTATTTCAACGGTAAAAATGAGGAGGACCCTTAACATCTATCACTAAGAAACAATATGTTGTTGTTGGAGTTTTAAACAATTTTTAAGTACTTAAGAAAATGATCCATATTAATTATTTATTTAATTATTTAATTACTTTATTATTCACTTACAAGTATTTACTAGCCATTTCCGTCAAGTATTGTTTTCCCTTCATTTCCTTCAATTTCTTTAAAGCTTTCAAAAACCATATTTTATTGAGTCCACCCCACGTATTAGATTACTAGTTAACTCGTTCTATCACACTGATTAAACATTCAATTGTGGTCGGATTTGACATCTTTCATAATTAATCAAAAATCACCATAAACATCCTTCTTATTCAACAAGCTGAAAATTATGAATGCAGAAGTAATAGACGTTAAAAGTAGTTACAGCTAGAGAGAAGAGAGTATGTAGCTCGTGAGAGGAAACCTTGTTCTTATATATGTAACGTAATGTCGTTAAGTTATAATGTTATGTGTATGGTTTTTGGTTTAGTCTCACGGGAATCCAGCCACCCCTCTCACTCACATGTTTGGTCTTCTCTTTCTCTCTCTTAGAAGAGAACAACACTATAGCAATCCTAAGTCGTTGCACGTTTCTTCTCAACCATACAAACAGTACATGCTTAATTTAGTCGGTGGTTCCATCTCTAGCTAACTTGCTTCCTAGGGCTACCTACCTAGCTGTTACACTCTTGAAGGTTACAATACCAAAAGAATTACAAGACTCTATTTTTGTTTCTAATATATATATTTGCTAACTCATCACTATATGTAATATCCAATATCCTCAAGATCGGATTTTAAAAATAGTCCTCAACCATTATGTTTGTAGTGACATGCAACTGCAATTGAGACACATGAATATCTATGCAAAAAAAAAATATTAACGAAAAGTAGGAAAATAATAATAATAATAATAATAATGTTTTATCACTAATTTTCATGTCGATATACACTTTTTCTTTCTTAGTTTTTGTCATTTTGTTTACTTGCAGTAGGATAGAGGTGAGATGTCAGTCTACTAAAAGACAAATGTCTTAATAATGCCTTTAAATAAGCGTTCAAACATATTTTTAGATAGACTTTTTTTAAGGAATATTGTTAAATAGACTAAAAAGCTAATTAAGATTGTTTACAATGGAGCATCCATTTTATGTGCTTAAATGTGTTATATATGTACACATTATCAATTTTATAATTTTGTAATATTAATTCTGAATAAACTGTAAAACACCTCACAAAAATTTACTAAATTGATTCCACCAATAATTTTAAATCATTAAATTTCAACAAAAAATATTTATTTTAATACAATTTATTTAAGGGGGTCTCGGAAAAGTGGAGAGAGAGAGGCGCTTTCATAGTCACCATTCTCTATTGGCATCATATTTATTTGCTCTACGATATGAATGACTAATTAGCATGTTGTTTAATAGGTGAAACACTCAACATTGTAGATGGTCTAATAGACAAATGATATTAATTTTACAGATTTTATATGACATCATATTTCAATTTTATTTATGACTAAAAAAAATTAATTCTGTTTAATAATAATTTATTTAAATATGTCAATAGTTTTTTTTTTGGTTACATAAATATGTCAATAGTTAATGTAAGATAATATATTTAAAACCATTGAAAATGTTAATAAATTTAAAATTCAACACAAATACAAATTAGATATAATATAATAATAGGAATGATACAAGATATTAATTATATTTATTTAAGTTGGTCGGCTTGATAGGTTTGAAATTTTTTTTAACTGCAATACCCCCTTCCGTTTTATTTATAAAAAACATTTGACTTTTTAGATTCATTGCATAAATGATGTATTTGGTCTATATTATAAATTAGATACATCAATTACTAAACAGACTTCTAAAAATGGATAACTATGGGTTGACATCTTTTTTTTTTCGATACCATTCATATGCCACTTTAAGTGACATTTTTATTTATATTTCTCTTCCCTTTAATCAATTCATTTCTCTTTCATCCACTAGACAAATACCACGTAAGGGTGTATAATGGAAGGTTACTACCACATAGGATGATCAATGTATCATTACTCTTTAAAAATATACAACATCTTCTATTAAAATAATAAAAAAAATATAAAAAAACTGATTTGGACTTAACATAGGCTAGATATTATTTTTTTAAAACAAGTCATAGGCTAGATTGTTAACCCATATTAGCACATATTCCCATCCTTAAATATAAATGTTGTTGAACTTAAAGTTAAATGAAGATTCAGCTAGTACACATAGTGTTGCCTCATGTAGGTTTTTAACTCCGCCGGCCATAGAGTATTAATTAGTACAAATTTTGGGTTTTTTGTGATATACTAAACTAGACTAACAACTTAGATTAGTTTTTTTTTTTTTATTACAGAATTTAGATTAGTTTTTGGTGTAAACTAAAACTACAACACAACTCCACATTATTAAGGATAACAAGACTATTAAGATTACAACTGCAATTCAAAATGTCGCACTAAGCCAGACATTGCATATAATAAGACAGTGTGATAATTAAAACTATACTACCAAAATATTTTTTTTTTAAGCTTATTGTTTACCGGATGATAACTCAATTATTGTAAAAGATTATTACCTTCCGGTAATAGGTAACAATCAGGGACATTTCCGGTGTCCACACTTGTGTTTAAAACTTTGTACGTAATAATAAGATCTTTCGCCCTCGTAACTTTAACTCAGTTGATAGGGACGATACATGATACTCCCTCTGTTCTTATATGTAAGCACCCTTTATCTATAATAAAATGGAGGTTACATATAAAGACGGAGAGAGTATATGCAGAGGTTAGGTTCGAACCCTAAACACCTTATATAGTGTATTTTTAGCCGCAACGTTACTTGATCAAAAAGAAAAAATATAGGGTCTCTTTATTATGATTTTTTGTAAATTATTGAACGTTAAACTAACCATCTCCTGTTTTCCCATAAAGGCATTCTGTTGTATGAAGAAAGCTAGAAGAAGACAAACAGGTAAATGGTTAATCACAACCGTTAAAGTCCTGTTAATAGATTGGGTATCTTCGCAGTTTCAGCTATGAAGGTTTTTTCACAATTGTACTTCCTTCCTTATGTCAGATTCAAATATAGAAACAGACGTCAAACAGACTGGATTCAAATTTACTTCTTTTTTATCTTTTTCTTCTTTTTTGCTTTTTATTTTAATAGTTTAGGAGCAAAAGAAACTAAGGTTTTTATGTCTTGTCTATTCTACTAGTACTTGTTTGTTTTTTTAATACTTTTTTTAAATAAAAGACTATAAGAGAAAATCTGGGTCTTGGAGTTCAATTAATTACTCAACTTTCCCATTGCAACTGAGCAAAACTTTTAAAGGACTTGTACTGTTCTTGCTCAATCTGCTGTTTATGAATTTAAGTGGCAAACTAAAGTATGTGATCTTGATTTGGGTGGGCCATGCCGACATTTACTATGATTGACTTAGGTTACACATTCATATATTTCAAATATAAACTATCAGATGAGTCAAGCGTCGTTCACAATAGACTATCTAAAATTACTTGTATGATGAGAATCGTAAACCGAATATACAATTCAAACAAGACTTATATAATAGGCACTCATGCAATCATACAATTTACACAACACTTAATTATGTAATTCTCACGCTTCAAAGTTATTTGATTGTGATTTTGGAGAAGCTACATATAGTAGAGTTAAGTTGAATATGTGTTTGTGTTTACTACTATGACAAAACAATCGTACACTTAGTCACTTAACCTTTATATGTTCGTGGCCATATGATACATAATCATCACATTATCATGATTATATTCACATTCGAACTATGTGTTTGAGATCTTTTTTGTAAAGTTATAATACGAAGATTGGTTGATTGAAATCACATGACTATTATCATGATTGAAATCTAGTGTGTATTTTTGCCATTCTTCTAATTTCGATCCAACCACCATTCAGCACTACACTGTGCAGCTAAGGAGATGATCTAAACACGAACACCAATAACTTTAGTGGCCGAAAGTATTTTTAGAATTGAATTGTTCGATTCAACTAGTTGAAATATTGAAGTTATAATTCAATCAATATGTTTTTTAAAATATATATTTAGTCATTTAAATTTAACGTAATTTAACTTATTGAATCATAACCTAAATGTCCCATCGGTTCCATCTGAGGTTAACTTTAGAAAACATTAAACAAAATTGAGTACTCCCATCACTAAAGTGCAATCAACTAAAGCTAAATAGTTAATGATGTTATTTAAGGATATAAAAGAATATCACACGTGTGAGATTTTTGTTTGAGGCTTGGATGATGGAATGGAAAGTAAAAGTAAAGAGAGGTGCAGTTAATCTTTGGTTGAAAAGGGACGTATCAAAGAAAGAAATTAGACATTGTGTTGGCAGTGTAACAGAGCACCCAGTTCTGTTGTACTGCTGTTTTTGTGTTGTGTTCCCCTTTATTGTCACTCACCTCTTCTATTCTACCATCCCTCACACTACTACTCCTACACTTCCCACCTATATTATATCATTCCTTCTTATAGCTGGTTCCAATTCTAGCTTATATCAATTAATTAATATCACCTTGTAGGTCATGTACCATCTCATCTCAATTATTAAATCCTTTACTTTATAATTTACATTCTTCACTTCTTTATGTTTTGCCTCCCTTTTTATCAATTAATACTGCCTGTAATAATAATAACTAAAGAAACAAACAAACTAGTAACACTGGTTGCATGACAGAGTTTGTTAATAAATGCTATTTTTATCATTTTATTTTATGGAGCAAACTGAGGGTTTTGATTCAACACTGCTTAAGAAGTAGTATGGGCTACACTTTATTGTTTACAGGAATTAATATATCCCTCAGGCTTTTTCATTTAGAAATATAATTGATTTAAGGCATTGTGTATTTGGATGAAATGATGATAAGATTCTACTATAGATATATTAATCATAGAATGAGTGAATGTTTGGATAACACTGATATAAATTATAGTGGATCAGAAGCTATACATTATAACTTTTAAACATTTGAGTTTGACCATCTTCAAATTTAAGGTAACGGTTGTCCACCGTTCAACCAAACACACCAAATTAATGTAAAAATTATATTTTAAGGCAAAAGCCGAAAATCATAGCTTAAGTTAAAATTAATGTTCAATAGACAAAATTAATTCTAATTAAGAACCCCTAATCGATTTTAAACATTTAGAATAGGTTTGTCTCTTCCAAAAGGGAATCCAAACATACTAATAGTCTCTTCAAATTTGAATTTAAGTATGGCAATACATACATACATACATATATTTTGTATTTCATACGTAACTTTTCAATAAATAATTGTTGTTTTCAATAAAAACTTACTAATTTTAATTAACTTAACATGTGCAATATTGCACATGTTACACAAACCCATATATATAAGGATGTTAAAACTCTTGATTCACGTGGTTTTTCTATTTAATTCGAGAAATTAGTTTTATTTCTAAATATCCAAATAATCTCACATTGAATATTGAGGCAATGCCCTCATTGATTTGGGAGTACATTTTCAAGTGACCTCTTTGTACCATTTTTAAGAGCTAGTTACCAAAAACCAATTGCAAAAACATTAATCATCAAGAGTAATATAAAGTGATTATAATTTTGGTCCGCATTGTGACCAAGAATCTTTCAATTTCATGCAAGCACAAGTGTTCAAAGCCACGTCTATATGTAACTTAAAAGAGAAAGAAAGGACATGCATGGTGACGAAAAAGCTTGTTAAACATGTCCCAGCTGAGAATGGAAAGTTATGTGTACTAATCACGCAATACAAAGCAACAATGTTATTAGAGTGTAGTCTAGTTTTAATCTCTTATAATTTTTTCATCAAATTAGTCTTTAACATTTTTAATAGACGATAAATTAGTCTCTGACTTATTAGAAGATAAGAACTAATTTAAGTAATCAATTCATTCATGCTGAAGTACCTAAATATGAAGGAGAATCAACACATTTCCAAAAATATTTTTGTAGTATTTACCATATTGAAGTACCTAAATGGTTATTTTAGTCTTTAATCTTGATTTTGTGTCTAATACTAGTTTTGATATAGTGGTGGATCACTTCATTCATGCTGACACAACTGTTTTGGATCATCTAGTGACATCTGTGCCCCACTCTCTCTGTCTCAATATCTCTCTCTTCTTCCATATCCATATATACACAATTATGTCTATACACAACACACACATGCAGCTTTCTTTATTCCATTAGATCTGAAAAAGACTACTTACCCAACTTCACATACTTCCTTTTACAAAAACTTCTCATTCACTCACCCTCTTTCATTACAATCACATGTACAACAACTCATCAAAACTCAACAACAAAAACTTCCATTTCTCTTCATCATCTCCATCCATGCATGAAACCATTCAATTTGTAAGTATCTTTAACTCATCAAAACCAATCTCAAAATAAACAAAAAAAAATTACTTTTTTCCACCCCATAAGGCTAAAGTTCCTTATTTTACTCAAACCCATCACATTTTTTTTCATTCACCTCTCTCAAAAAATATAAACTATGTCACAAAATGAAGCACAAACCTCAAAATCTCCAAAAGAAAAAAACATCAACAACAATAACCAACAAGGTTCTGGTGGTAAGAAAACATCATCATCTTCTACCTCAACAACAAAACCACCAGAACAAAACATGAAGTGTCCAAGATGTGACTCTCCCAACACAAAATTCTGCTACTACAACAACTATAGCTTAACACAACCAAGACATTTCTGCAAAACATGTAGAAGATATTGGACAAAAGGTGGAGCTTTACGCAACGTTCCAATCGGTGGTGGATGTAGAAAAAACAAGAAAATGAAATCATCATCATCATCAAGACTCTCTTGTGATTCAAAAGACTCAGCTTCTTCTTCTTCAGAGCTTGTTGGTGGCTTGAAATTTCTTCATTCTCTTTCTTCACCTTCCATGGATTTTCATCTTGGTAGTAATGGTTTATCTTTTCCAAGACTTCAACTTCATAATCACCCTCAAATTTCTACTACTCCTATGTATAACCAGTTTTCATCTTTTGGAGAAACTTCTTCTGCTATGAATAACTATCATGCTTCTTCAAATTCTGTTGCTGCTATGAACTATCCTTTTTCATCAGGTAATTACAATGGTGCAATACAAGGTATGAGTTCAATGAATATTAATCATAGCAATAATAATATTGCTTCTTCTATTGAATCATTGAGTTCTATGAACCAAGACTTGCACTGGAAGCTACAGCAACAAAGATTATCTATGCTTTTTGGTGGTGGAGAAAATCAGAAAGATACAGAGAAGCCACTACAACCCATTTTGTTTCAGAATCTTGAGGCTACAAAGCATGATGATAGAGCTTTTTCTGTTGGAAATTCAAGAAGAGGAGAAGGTACAAATGGTGGAGACACAGCAACTGAGTGGTTTTTTGGGAATTCTTATGGTTCTGCTGCTGCTACACCTACTGCAAGTGGTGGAAGCAACTGGAATGGTGGTGGTGGTGGTGGTGGTGTTCATGGTTGGAGTGATGTGCAACAGCAATATAGTGCTTTGCCCTAGTTTGAGGGAGGATCAAGATTCAAGGTAGATCTTTTTCTAGAAACTTAGGAATTAAGAAATTAATTAATAGGTATATGTTAGTTATAATTATGTATTGGTGGTGTTTACATTGGCTTTAAAAAGAACACATATATGTAATGTAACAGATGGGAAAATTAAGACCATATTAATGTTTTGTCATATAACTTAATTATTATCATTCTCATTTGTTGATATACTATGTTAATGTTAATCAATTTTCTAATTTCTAAAATCTTATTCTTACTCAATATTTGATAGTGTGCTATATAGTACCTACTTAACTTGTTGTGCCCTACAATTTTTTATTTTTTTTTGGTCAGGTTATTTTTTATTTTTGTTAATGTGGATTCTCCTTCATATTTAATTGTTTCCTTGAGTATGAGTCCTGCATAAAAGAGAAAGCAAATATTTGTGTTTTTTTCTTATTTGCAATCCATATCATATGAACTTCAATAGGCTAACCCCACAATTATTTAAATTACAATTCAGAATCTTGCTACTATTTTATTAAAATTATTCATAATTATATATTTTAATTGAGGTGTGTAACTGCAATTACGGCTGCAATATATAAAGATATTAGAAGTCTCTTGATTGATATGCTAACCTTAACTGTGGTTGCAGAAGCTGCATTTTGCTGCAATATATTAAAATTTGAGAGTAACTAATTTAGAATTTTGTTCAATTATTATTTTGAATATTAAGTGCAGTTTGGTATCTCTATTATAGTATATTGTGAAGCCACTCTATTTGTGATAATTTTACTGTTTTTCACTACTTACTCAACATAATATATATTGGGATCTGTGAAGGATATTTTTGGAGTGTTGTGAATTTAAAAAATGAAACACAATGAATGTAATATCTTAGATTTGTTTTATGCTGAGTTGATTGATAAATATACAAAGCTTATACTGTATCTATGAGAAAACTGAGTCTCAAGCTGTTGAGCTAGAACTGACGAAATGCTATAGTAGAACACAAAACACGCAGTGGCTGGCCGTAGCTTTCGCTGCTTGCCCTCTTATTAGCCCTGCACTATATCAAGCATTAGCCCTGCTAACTGCTCTTCTCTCTCTCTCTCTTCTTATTGTATTGTTGCAGTGTAGTGTGATTTGGTGGTGTCTGAAAAAGTGCTGGTATAAAGTGAATTCAATGAATGAAACACTGTCACCATTTCAATAACAGATACAAATTTTATAAAAATAATGTATTATCTCATCCATTTCATACATAGGATTAGCTTAGGAGACTTGTTTAATAACGGTTCTCTTTTGGGAGCTTAAAACATTTTTTTGTTATGTTTTTTGAGATGTTACATTTAATAATATCATTTTTACACTTATTAATTTTGAATTTAAAAAATGAATATTAATTAAAATAATATTTTATGTCATTTCATATTGACATTAATTTTAACAAACATTTAAAATTTCATTTGCCAACTTATCTACTGTAAATAATTCACTAGTTTATTTGTTTTCACTATAAATTTATAATGATTAGTTTGTTATCCACTATTTCTTACCAAATAAGGCTAGTATCACGTTTAAAAAAAAATTACATTGTCAATCACATTTAATTTAAAGGTCTTATAATTTATAATGGTTTGTGATTGATTGTAGTGTAAAATAGTTTACAATATCATGCATCTAAATTAAACTCATTACTATATATTTAATAAGTTTTTAAAAACTAGTTAGGTATGGTCGGTCTTAAACCACACTATAAACATAATCGAATTACCAATAAACCGGATAGAATTACGGTAAACCATCATAATTTTAGTAAAGATTACACTTTAATATTTCAACAAAATCACTATGTCATGTTAATTTAAAAAACTCACCATTGATCTAAACATTCAATTATATGAAGGGATTATATATATATGGCATCTATAAATATAAAGCTTAGGGTTCGTTTTTCGCAGCAAAAAGAAAAACAAAAATGCAATAATGTTTAAATTAATTTATAGCTTTATAGTGTTGGAGAATGAGCCCTTGATTCATTCATTTCATACGTGCTATATTGCCACCGATTAACATCTATCGATTTCTCATTGCAACAGTGTGTCATGTACAGAGAGAGGAAAAGCAAAGCAGTGAGTGAATGTTGCTTTTGTTGCTTGTTTGTCGTCTTTATTCTTCCCTTTCATTGTTAGCTCGAAAGAACTTAGACCCCACAAATGTGTCAAGATTTGCATTATTATATGCTACTACCTCTTTACTCCTTCATTCCTCACGTATATCTATACAAATATACTTTCATGCAATCTTCCCTTTGTGTAAAACGTATTTACTCAAATTTACCCATATAGTTGTACAGATTATTTAATGAATATATATCTACCAAGAATTATAAAAGAATAAACATTATCTAAATATTATGATTTGTTACCTAAATATTTTGAAAAAAATTTGAACTTTTTAATTACCGGATACATATGCAAACTTCTTTAAATCGTAAGTGCAAATACATAAATGTACCCTTGTGTATTTGTGACTTGATATATCTAGTGAAATGTTATAAGTTTGTTCCTCTAAAAAAGAAAAAGAAAACCTAAAACGCAACTTGCAAATTATACACTTTCCTCGAACACCTGGGGACCGTTTAACTATCACTTTCAATGTAGAATTTTTCATGTTCGGGACTAGACATTTGGAGCATGACTCAAGTGGTCTGATGGCAGAAATATGATAGCATGCGGCACAACGCATTTTAGATAGACTTTGATATCATTTTAAAATTTATGGTCGAATCTAACATAACCTCCAAGAATCAGCTTGTGTGGTGATGACTATCCAAACTTTTAAATACGTGTTCTACCCATATCACTTTCAATGTATGACGTTTAACGATAAAAGACAAAATTTCTGGTACAAATCTCACTTTTTGTCTTAATAATTTGTTTTATAGGAAAGATAACATGATAATCTAGAGTTAAGTTTTTTTTTTACAAAAATCTAGAGTTAAATTCTTAAGTTAGTAAAGTCTAGTCAAACATTGTTTTAGATATGATTCGAATTCGAGTTTTATGAAATTATTCGTCATTAATTAAAACTCATTTATCGGTTAAATCTCACTTTTTATTTGAAATAAGATATTAAGTAAATGAACAAGGGGAAAATCTTCAATTTGTCTGTGTTATTTTGTTGGGGGTTCAAATAACTCACATGAGTCACGCAAGAGTAGAGAAACTAAGCAACCAAGAACATGAAAGTGCGTGATTAACGTGAGTTTGAGAGAGACACTTTTTCATAAGTTGTTGAATTATATTGTGTGTGCAAGCAAACCGTCATTTTACAACTTCCATATAGTGCAAGAAGCTCATGATATGTATGTACGAGAACAAAAACTATACTCCATACTTCTTCATCATTCCTTATACTACGCCGAAAACTTTGGCCCCACCATACTTTAATCACTCGATAGTTTCCTCCACTAACCAAATACATGCAATCATATGTATGACCAGAACCATAAAGGAACATCATGCATGCCACATATACAAACAAAGACCAACATATTTTCTTAGAACACTCGAGAACTATAGTTCATTCATGGCTTTATAACTAGTTTATTAAATCATATTTTTAGTCCTTTAATTTGAGTAGCAAAGGACTTATTTGACATAGATCTTTGTCTATGAAAATCTAAGGTATAGTCTAGGGAATAAGAGATACCTTAGTGGGTATAACCGGTTTATTATAGTGGATTAAATCCTTCTTATGAAGAAGGCAAAATATTTGTGTTAGACTAGTCTAACTATCGGTTGGATACTTAATTAACGTGTTTTTTTTTTGGGCAACTTAATTAGCTAGTATAAACTAATGTGTCTTTCCTTCATTATCTATTTACCTTCAGTTATTTACTTTGTGTTTTACTCCAATTATATGTTCTTTTATGATACGCTTTTTTTATTTGTTTTTATGTTACCAACATATTGATTTGAAGTTCCTACATCCCTTAACATAGACTAATCCCCGTCAAAAAATAGACAGAGCACATATGGTGAAGTTTCCCCTCCAACCAAATTTCCTTACCATTTAATTTTAAAATGATCCATCGTTTTCTTTTAGACAAGTTTTACATATGGGTTTATATATATTTCAAACTTTGCATCATAAACATGCATGTAAAAATCATGAAAAAATTAAACCACTAGGTCATTTTTCTGAACTTTATTTATATCTAAATAAGAAAAAAAGATCATAATATGAAAAATCTCAAATTACATGGTTAAAGTATGTGTTTATTATTTTACATTCTCATTTTTCAGACTTTCCGTATATTAAATTGGCAGTTTGAAGGAGAAGAGAGGGTTTCTATAACCTGCTATCTTGAATGACCTCACAAAATCGGTTTAATTTATAGTCCCTAAAAAAAGTATAGATTACAGGTAGGTAGATTATTTATATTTATTATAAAATTGTTTAATGTTGGTCAAGGATGAGGAGAACATTCTATCAAAAAAACAAAAGATGAGGAGAACAACATAAAGAATAAAGAAATAAAGTTCTACTTATATTTATTTTTTTAGGTGTAAAGTTCTATTTATATAAAAAAATAAAGAAACTAGAATATATATTATTTTTTAAAGAATAGAATATATATGTTATGAAGCTGATTGGAAAGATTGTAACATAAAGAATTTTAGTTTTTTGACAGCTTTTTTTATGTGAATCATATTCTCAACTGTAGAGACTAATTCTTTATGTTGGATAGGATTGTAATAAACTATAAAACTCTCTCAAAAGATTTATTACGGTTGCATTCCTGCAAGAGATTTTTGACAATTTCACAATTTTAATTTCGATTATTCAATTATCTATTCAACCATAAATAGTTTAGGTAATTTACATCCTTAAAAAAAAAAAAGTTTAGGCATTTTACAATTTGTCTTATATTTGTAGAGTATCAGTTATTTAATGTTGGTCAATATGTACCAAAAAAAAGTTAGAATGTACCAAAACAACAGTCAATATGAGGAGAAAATTAAAGTTAGAATTAGAATATGTAAAGTTAAATGTAAATTATGACGGAATGACTGAATGATTTGTTTCAAATTTTCACCCCTTAATACCACTCTATAAATAATCAGCCAAATCCAACCTTAATTCATACCAAATTCAGTGATTAATAATCATCATCCAATAATAAGATGAAGATTATTCACATACTTTTCTATTTCACTTTGTTCTCATTTACCATTTGTCATGCTTCTATCAATGATTTTTGTGTTGCGGATTTAAAGGCTCCAAACACTCTTTCAGGCTATCCTTGCAAAGCCCTAGGAAACATCACATCGGACGATTTCGTCTTTCATGGCTTCGTAGCTGCAAACACAAGCAATTCTTTCAAACTTGGAATCACCCTCGCAAGTGTCACCAATTTTCCAGCTCTTAATGGACTTGGAATCTCCGCGATGCGTGTAAACATAGATGAAGGCGGATTTGCTCCAATGCATACGCATCCGGGTTCTACCGAATTAATAATAGTAGTTCAAGGTGAAATTACTGTTGGATTTGTGACACCAACTTCGTTTTATTCCAAAGCATTGAAATCGGGTGATCTTTTCGTTATTCCGCAAGGGATGTTGCATTTTGTAGTTAACTCTGGCAAGGGAACAGCTGCTGGTTTTGCTGTTTATAGTAGTGAAAATCCTACTGTTCATCAACTTGATCTTCTTTTGTTTGCCAATAAGTTACCTTCTAATTTAGTTGCACAAACTACTTTGCTTGATCTTGATCAAGTGAAGAAGTTAAAGGCTCATTTTGGTGGAAGTGG
>Ga0099826_10001142_pt1 | contig 15229 bp, 11 predicted proteins | sample Mtrugardesep15_FD_76830 | JGI IMG/M metagenome (GOLD analysis project Ga0099826, IMG submission 76830) | Root nodule microbial communities of legume samples collected from California, USA - M. trunc garden sep15 | ecosystem: Host-associated > Plants > Roots > Nodule | place: USA: California... | reverse complement strand
GGTCCTAATACCATATAAGAGTGGTCATAGTACCATAATAGAGTGGTTTTAGAACCATATATGAAGGTGTATTTCTAGAACGGATCCTACAGTGCAGTAGGACTCCGAAACAGTTGTAGCTGGGCTGTTTTATCATGGGGACGTCGTGGTTGATAGTCTGCTTGCACAATTTTGGGCAGTGCCACGAAACGTCCTAAAGAGAGCGACCTAGTCCGCGACTCAGCCTAGTAATCTCTTCGGTGACAAAAATATTTTTAACTAATTTTTGACTATTGTTCCAACATTACACCAATTCGACATTACATTAACAATACACAAACGATTAAAATCCAACAACAATTCGACTTTAGGGAAAGTGACAACATATTACACAATATTACACCAAATAACTTCAAATTCATCAATGTAAATATCGAAGAAAAATTTGTCAATGTAAACGGATTAAAAGATGCAGTACATGTTTTTTGACGTCAAATGCGTGTAGAAACCTTCTATCAATCATTCTTCAAAGTTTTGAGACAAACTTTTTTTAAAAAATAAAATAAATAAATAAACTTTTTTTTATTAAGGATGGAAGAGGGAAGAAAGTTGGTGAATGAATAGCGTAGTACAAGTGAGCTGCTTGATATACCAACGACAATTAATTGCAGCTGCCAAACAACGAGTGACTATTAACTACCGTAGACGGTAAACAATAGTTAACTATCACTGAGATTAAAAACATCATTTCAGATCAATGGAGGTAAAAGCGACATTTAGGGGTGTCTGATAGCAAATGATGGTACCTAAAGAACAATTTTCCAATAAAAAAACTACAACTAAACGTTGAAAAAAGAATAGTTTTGAACCAAAAAAAAACTAAAACTATATGTTGACAAAAAAAAAATTAAGAGCTCGTTACTTGTAGATTTTTTGGTGAAAAAATCGTTTTTATTTAAAGGGAATTGCTAGTCAAAAGTAAAAAATTTATCTTAAAAATAATGTATTTAAGACATTAAATTTTTTTTTTTTAAAAAAAATTCTATGTAAAACTCGTTAATAATTATTTTTTTGAATCGTTAGCATGATTCTTATTTATCTATCTTTTTAGAGGGGCATCACTCTTGTTTAAAATATTCATTTTCATAAGTTTTCATGTGTATGTTATATACTTTCGAAAAAAATGGGAATATAAAGGTTTTTTTTTTTTTTTTTCACATAAAATCTGCTTCATATGAGATGTTGTTGAGTTGTTTCTCCTTAAAATTATATTTAGTTCGAGTAACTTTGAGAGATACCTTAATAGAATATATTTGTAAATCACTTTTGAGAATATAATTGTAAATCACTTTTGAGAATATAATTGGAGCTTTGTAATTTAGGAAACTCTTCAAAGGGTTTTGGGTATTTTTCGTTCTTGAGATTCATGCAAGGTTGCTAGTGATTGGCAAAGATCATTGAGAATCAATGGTTTGATTGGCCAAGATCAAGGAATTGTGTATGCTCAACAAATTGGTGGATTTAAGGGCTTTTTGGTGTCAAGACAAATTGAAGGCTAGAGGACTCTAGGGTTTGAAAAACTTAGTTGAGGGGATCACGTTTCGATTGTAACATTTCAACAAAGACTTATAAGTCAATAATTGGAAGAAACACCAAGGTTTATGACATGAGGAGATAATTAGCTCACCAGCGAAGACGATCTGGTGAATCTTTGTAAATATGGGTGTTCATCTTTCTCTTCTCTTCTCTTTTTCAATTTCAATTTCTTTTAGGGTTAAATATGATTTTGGTCCCTATAAATATATCAACTTTTCGTTTTAGTCCCTTTAAAATTTTCCTTCAACTTTTAGTCCCTAAAAAATTTTCCATCTTTACTTTTGGTCCCTCTTTTAAAGTAAACTCATATGTAGAAATCATATTTTTTTAATAAAATTTTGCTGAAAAATGCATAATATTATAAGAATCTCTCCCTAAAAAAATTAGATTTTTTTTAACAAAACATAAATTTAATATGAATTTTTATATTTTTAACGGTTAAAAATTCATATTTAATTTATGTTGTGTTAAAAAATTCTAATTTTTTTGGGGAATTTTTTTTTAAAATTTTCTACACATTTCTGCACAATTTAATCAAAAAATACAAAAATTAACTCCAAAATAGGGACCAAAAGTAGTGATTGAAAATTTTATAGGGACTAAAAGTTGAAGAAAAATTCTAGAGGGACTAAAACGAAAAGTTGGTATATTTATAGGGACCGAAAACATATTTAACCTTTTTTTTATTCATTCAATTTACGATCTAGGAAAATTATTAAGAAAACTTTTTTCTTTGAAGAAGGTTAAGAATCTAACTAAACCTTGAATCTTATTGACGATTCAAATTTTTAAAAAAAGGGTTCTTAAATTCTGTGAACAAATATATTTTTAAATCAAGTTTAAAATTTGATTAAGACATTAGATGTATAAATCATCTTTCTTATATTAAGACAACTCTCCAACAAATATTGGGGAAGTTTGATTTAAAGCCTTGCTCTTTCAACTTGCATAAGACCCACATCTTTCAACGCATGATTATTGGGTTTTAGGTATGAATAATTAAGTACAGCATACGAGAAAAATGTTGATATATAAGATAAGTGATTCATGTATTAAATGTTTTAATATTTTTTAATCAAGTTTAAGAATCCAACTAAGCATTGGTCCGTTGTTTCTCCCGCCCTTGACCTTAGCTCTCCATCAAGCTAATTCATTTTAAAAAGGAAAATGCTTAAGTGTGTGAAAAATTATTCGCGTGTAACGTATGAATGACTAAACAGGCCTATATTCCACTGTCTCTTCTTGTCTTTTTTAGATTTATTTGATCCCATAGTGCTTACTGCTAAACTCTTACAAGATAATCTCAACAAAAAAGTGACTGTAGCACTTGCTGAAGCGGTGAGGTGATGGTTGTGTGGTGGCGTTTAATTGGGGGATGGAGAGTTTTTTCCCACCATGGGAAAGCTCCCATTTTCACGACACCTGTCAGTGGAAAACCTCTTAAAAAAATGATTTAATGTTGTTTGTTTTTTCTAGTGTACCTCTCCTCTTTACTATTGCTCCACCTCACTTCTATTATTTCATTTCCAGAAAATCATTTAATTCATTTCCTTCGACCTTCTCTCCAACAGCAACCACTATCTCCCTCCACAATTCTCCATTGTTGAACATCATCTTCATTGTTGAACAACCTATCTTCAAACAACAACCACTATTCTCCCTCTACAATTTCTTCTTCAAACTCCTTAATTTCTTCGGCTGTTGAAACACTACATCTTCATCTTCAAACATGTAAATGCAAAAGAAGAAAAAACAAACCCAGACAAAAAAAATCCAAAAAAAATCTCAATTTCATTTCTTCTAGATCTAATCTTAAAATTATTCATTTACATTGTTGACCAAATTTTCTCCAGGGTCGAACCATTGTCCCCTTTGTTGTTGATTAAAAAACACCATTCTTCATCACTCATTCACTCTCAACTCCTCTTTTTCTCCTCATCGTCGAACCCCCAAAGAGCATCGCCACCGTACCTATTTAGATCTCTTAACAACAACAACAACAAAGGCAAAGATGGCGGTGTGGTTCCTGTTTTTTTTAATGCTTTTTTTAGTGCCCCATGTTTGTTGTTTCAATCTTTTGTGGTCAAAGATCAGATTTGGGAAAGGAAAGAATTGATGAAGATGGTGGGTAGTGAGTGGTGGAGAAGGTTTCACGAAAAGATGCAAAATAATTTTGGTGAGTGAAGGAAAAATGTAATTGTTTTTTTAAATAACTGTTAATTAATAAAAATGTCAATTAAGGTCTTATGAATTAATTTCCCTTTAAAAACCAATTAATTTCTTGTCTAAATTAAAATTAATATGGCAACATTATTATCAAATGAATTGCCAGACACATCCGAAAATTTGGGTTAAAACAAAGCCCAAAACAAATTGTCAGCCCATGACTTATTATAAACAAATGAAAAATTGTTGTTTAATTAATTGGTGGGGTCCACTAATGGGGTTCACAATACCAAGCACCAAGTTACAACAGTTATCAAGTCGCAAATCTTAGCCATCCAAATAAAATACTATTAAATCTATGGTTGTGGTTCAACTTTCCCATGATTGGAAAAAACTTTCCTTTCCTAAATTAAACGCCACCTGATTGTGTCTAGGAACACAAAGTGTAGTATTAAAAAAGATAAGATGTCAAAATGGAGATATTGGATGTGGGATATTACATGTTTGTTTGATATTTTGATTATAATATAAGAAATACACAGGCCAAGTAAAATTCATAAACATGCAAACAAAAAAAAACATAAACCACATGTTTTAGCTATTCGTGCTTAGTTCCTGCATATATATGTAGCACCATTTAGCATTACTGTTTTAATAATAATAAGATAAAGTCTGTTTTAATGCAATCAGATAACGGTTGGCAAAGAAAATCGCGTTTAAATTGTGTCTTTCATTTTGCATTAATTCCTACTAGAGCTAGGTAAGAGCCTATGTGCAGTTGAATACATGCGTACTGAACTTATTTGTCATAATGTGCTATCTTCACTCCGTTTGATTTCAGTGAGTGAATATGAGTATTATACATGCACATATATGAGAGGAAAACAAAAATCACAAACAAGGAACCATGTTCATTTATTGGATCATGCATGAAAGGAGATAAACATTAATTAAGAAGGCAATGTTTGCACATCTACAAGAAATGTTAACTTATACCCTTAGGACACATGTTAATGATTCAAATAATAAAAATTATGTATCGGAAATTGTATTAATTTATTGTTAAAAAAAAAAATTATTGTTCCAAAAATTTAATATTATTTTTTTCAATTAATATTTACCATTAGTAGCAAGAATTTAATGCTTAACATGTGTCATAAAGGCACAAGTTAACATGACCCTTATACTTATCATCATTTTGCTTTCACTAATCATATTCTTGACGACAAACAATGAAAAACCCAAAATATCATTCATTTTATATATAGACATTATGCGTACCGACCTAACTTATGTTAATATTCACTCCTTTAAACACCACATTAATCGTCACATGGTTAAATGGACCCCACCTCAAGATGGATGTATTAAGTTGAATATTGATGGAAGTTATGGTGCTTCCGGTGATATTGGTTATGGAGGTTTATTTCGTGATAACAAAGGAAATTGGATAGCTGGATTCTCTTCTAATGAGAGGCAGGGGGTGTGCTTTTTGCTGAGCTATTTGGGGTTTACAATGATTTGATGTTGCTAATCAACAACTTTGTTCAACGAGTTATTTACGAAACAGACTCATTAGAAGTCCTCCGTCTTCTTCAAGTCCCAGACCACTCTCATATGTGTGTATACACTTCTCTGTTGGTGAAGATTTTTGGGTTAAAGGAGCATATTCCTAACATTTCTTTCCAACATGTGCTTCGAGATGGCAACCATTGCGCATATTTCTTGGCCAAACTCGGGCGTTCTTCAAGATTAGGTGTGACTTTTTGACAGGCTCTCCCATCAGAGTTGAAGCCAGTGTTGAGACTTGATGCCCAAGACTGAACCTTTTTAATTAGGATTTTTTTTTCTTTTCTTTTGTCATTCTAAAAAAAAAATCAATCCTCTCAACAAAAAAAATGCTTTTACTAAAATTTTGCGGCCAAATAAAAAAATTTCCAACTTTTATCTTTGTTGAAACTTGCGTATTGCTCAACCGACCTTTGACCCATTATTCATCCTCTCTCATTCAGCATTCCCCAAATTCTGGCAAAAGGTATTTCAAGGTTCAAAGGATAACATTTTTATTTACAAAATGACGTCAATAACTTAAAAACATAGCGTGTGACATGAAAACTTTAGTCATGAGATTTAATATGACTTCATTGTTCAAGTTTCCTTTTTTATTTTGAAATGTCAAACAATTGAGCCTATTGAATTTAATGAAATCATATACTACATAATGTATATATGTCGTTTAGTTGTCTTCATTTTTGTAAATTCCAAAATTTGATCTTAAACGTGTCTTCCCAAGTTTGTTGGTTGAAAATGCACCAAAACATGACTTGTTAATTTCTAGTCTAACATCCACGGCGCACCCGGCCACAAATTTGCATCCAATACATGAAAAGTAATAAGAATACAATTAATAAAATGAAATGTGGAGCCTAGTGTTTTGTAGAAAATATAGTCCTCTATGAAAAACAATGATGCACCAATAATAGAAGTATAGTAGTCGGTAGTCATCCCTAAACTTTTGTTAATTCCACAACTAGTGGTAGTAATCATATCACAGCAAAGACTAGCTAGCACACTTTCTAATTCCTAAACAACTAAAAAAAACATAATTATGAGTAAAAAGTTATGCTAAAAAATTTCTCTGCTCCTTGTTCATCCTTTAGTCAAAATTCATTTAGTTGTTAAAGTTTTAAGACATTATAAATTCATCCTTTTATCTACAACAACAATACTCATACCGTATATCTATATGCTTCTTTTTGACTATATTGGTATTGAAAAAAGAAAGGAGAGAAAGAACAATAGCAACATTAAACTTTAACATAAGAAAATAAGTGGTATTATCACAAGTCCTATGTCTAAACTTTAAAAGGATGAACAATTATTTTAATTAGAGATCTTTGAAAGATGACACTCATTTTAGTGATTTTAGAAGAATATTTTGACATGTTTCTCACCATGAAAAGGGATTCTATTTAGGTGATATTGAGTTTTGGTAATATTATGACTTTGTTTCTATATCTCTTAACTAATCATTTTCTTTAATAAAAAAATACACTAAAACTGCTCATATCACCAAATATTAGTGTCACGTAGGTAATTTCGCATGAAAAGCCAAATGTGATAGGTACTCCACAACTTGCTTAGCCCACGATAAGAACAAATTTAACAAAGATGAATAAATAGATTAATTTGTATGGTGATGTTATTTGAATATAAAAAGTGACATTGTATTTCAACATCTTATAAAAAAACAAGACTATGAAATTGGAAAAATTGAGAATTTTTTTTTAACCATATACAAGTATAACATTTTTAGTGTCCACATAATATTTTTTTTAAAAAAGCAAGCGAAATATAAAGGATAAAAATAATATTTTAGACACAGAATTATGGAAGAGAAATACAACTTTGAAGATCGAGATTAATCCCAAATCTTCCAAGACATCATTACAGTGGGACCTCATAATGCATTATCTCTCTTTTTCCCTCCCTCAATATTATTAGAAAGATCTTTCAATTACACTCCCTTTAGCCTTCATTACCTTCATCTACTACTACTTAAAAAGCCATTGCTTCCAACAATAACTCATTCTCTCTATATCTACAAACCAAACAAATTAATCAACTTAACTTCAATTCAACTTATATCCATGAAAGGAATGGACATGTTCTGTTCTTCCCCTTCTTCAACAGCAATAATACATAGTAGTATAGATCAACGTTCTATACTAAGAAGAAGTAGAACCACCAAAAACTATGATCATGAAAGAAGGAAAACTCAACTTCATCATGTTCCTTGTTCATCTCAATTACCTATCAATCCTATGCCTTATTTTGAGAAGCATAGAAAAAGTACAACAGATAAACAAAAACAAAACAGTAGTACCGAGATACGTAGAAAAAGCTCCAGTCATGTTAATGACCTGTCTTCGACAAGATATCTCCTCGATGACGCGCCTGCGCCATTCATCGATTGGATATCTGAGTCCAGCAAAATGGTTTCTATGCATGATGTTAAGGACATGTCCTTGGATATGAAAACAAAAAACGATTCTCATGCCCTAATTAGGACCTCTTCGTCACCTCTTGCTTCCAAGAACCAGGTTTTTGTTTTGTTTTAATTATGTTTTATGTTTGTTATTGTTTCTCAAAAGAATGTGCAAATAAGAGTAGATTTTTTTCTTTTTTTAGTAGTAGTTCTACTTCTGAGGGGTAACCTTGGCGCAACTGGTAAAGTTGTTGTCATGTGACCGTAAGGTCACGAGTTCAAGTCCTGGAAACAACCTCTTGTGTAAAAACAGGGTAAGGCTGTGTACAATACACTAAATGTTGGGACTCCTTTTCGGACCCCGCATACCCCTTCTTGGACCCTGCGTACGTGGGAACTTCAGTGCACTGGGTTGCCCTTTTTTAGTAGTTCTACTTCTAATTAATCGCCGTATGCAACTATAATGTAACTGTTGTCGCAATATAAAAGTTTTAGAGGTCTCCTCAACAATATCATAGTAGTATTGATTGTAGTTGCTCTTATTTTGTCGCAATATTGAAGTTTGCAGCGTAACTTGATCATAATCCATAATTGCATACCAAAACCTTGGTTATGATATATACTTATATATAGTTTTTAATTACTTTGATTTTGGTTACATGTTGTAGTAATGATCTATCTTTATGAAACCTTAGGTTGTGGTTCTCAGGGTGTCATTGCATTGCAAAGCCTGCGAAGGAAAAGTCAGAAAACATATCTCAAAAATGGAAGGTGATTCTTGTTATATTAAATCATGAATAGTTTTTGTTTAATTTCTCCATGTATTAAGTGTATAAAAATTTATGCTAAACTCAAATTATTTGGGTTAATAATATTGTGTAGGAGTGAGATCATTCAGCATAGAGATGGAGACAAAGAAGGTAACAATAATCGGAGACGTGACACCATTAGACGTACTGGCGAGTGTATCCAAGGTGAAAAGTGCACAACTATGGCCATCTACAACATCTTCATCCTCATCAGCAGTATCATCGTCGTCGTCTTCTACTCTAGCATTTCCGCGGTTGACATAATAATGAGTTACTTATATAAGAAAATGTTTGATCAACAAAAGTTGATATATTTGAATCAATTTTAGGTGAAATATATCAACTTTTATTGACTGGAATTTTTTTTATATAAACGTAGATTTCCCTCTCAAGTTTACTTTTGTTTGGTGCACTTTTAGGAATGTGTGTGTTTGAATGATAAGAAGCAAAATGCTATTTGGTATGTAGAAATTGTCAAGAATGTGAGTACAAAAAAGTGAAAATGCATAATATCATGGTGGGGTCATAACTCTAAACCTCACTTTCAGTTCCTCAACTTGATGACTTGTCAATCTTAATGTATGTTATGTAAATGAATAGTACTATTTTCAGTTAGATGGGTTCACCATTTAACTTGTAATGCAGGCTTTCTTTCCTTATTTATTGATGACTCCTCCTCATTGAAGTAGAAGTACTTACAAGTTTTTTAATTTCATCATGTAATATTTTGAATTGGATTGTTCGATTAAGATTAGGGAATCTATATCTCAGTACGAATTTTGATTGATTTTAAAATGACATAAATATGTGTTTACAAGTGGGGGGTAATCTTTGTATCATAAGCTGGTTTTGTAGGGTTGAGTTAGGCTCAACCACAATTTCTAAAATGATGTCAAACCCTCTCCAAGATCCATTAGGTCATCTGTTATCAGTTTTCGCTATTAGGCCACCTACCAATTATGTCCACGAACCAAGCTCAATTGTGTTGGTTGTGAAAGGGTGTATTAAAGAGTCCCACATCAAATAAAATATAACTTGGGTAATCCCCACGTCACAGCCGGTTTTGTGGGGTTGTGTTTGACTCAGCCACAATTTCTAAGACTGTTCAATCTTGATCGAATGACCACCAACACGATTTTGTGACTGTGCACACAACTCAAATCTTAGTATTAGTGACTTACATGTATGAAATTTGCTTCCTAAAACTAAGAAATTCAAAATAAGCAACAGGACCAGCCATTTCGAACATGAACAACAGGAGAAGGAGTACATAATTATCAATACCCTGAAATTGATGAGCACTTGAAATTAGCAATCATATGGTTCTTCACTAAGCATGAGAACCTTAATTTAAAAATAAGTTGAGGAGACAGTGCAATGCATGCGAGACTGACAGTGGTAGCAGGGAGCACTTAAGGACAGGCTGGTTTGGGACACATTCTTTTACAGCAAACTTTTTCATTGTATTTTCTTTTTCACTCTGATGATCAATGTTTGCTACTAAATGCTTGTGGGTCATATACCACCAAAGGGACCAATTTTACCTGCACTTTTCACAAATACAATACACAAGGTCACCTACCCTTAATTTCCCCCCAAATCAACGCGATCTTGTATTTATACTGATGAACACTGATGATCTGATCAGATCAGAAAAGCGGTGATTCTACTTTTAGCGTAATTTCATTCTATCAACAATACTTTTGTTATGTAAAGGTTGATGTAGTTTATTTATTTATTTATTAATCCTTCAATTTTTGTGGGAAAGAATTCTAGTAATATGTTCCACTAAGAGATAAATAAAGTTTTACTTTCAATCGGGGGGATAAAACTTTGGTGTTAATATTGTTCATTCTACATTCCTTGTTTGCTTTTTTATATGTTAATAACGATAGAAGGTTTCCTTTATCTCCAAAAATATATGATAGCAGGTTCACTTTATTGTTGCATGATCTAAGTCAAACTTGATGGTAGTGTCTTTAGTCCTCACAGGAGTCCGAAGTAGCATTTATAAAGGGTCAAAATTAACCATACAATTGAGTTGAACATCATATCTTAACCCATAATTTTAAAGCATTAAGCTTCTTTTTTTTTTTTGACAAAAGTAAAATGATATTCATTCATTCAAATCGATAGAATGCATTAGATACAATAACATCATCAATATCGCTAAAAATGTAAAGGATGAACTGCGAACAAACTCACAACACCCATGTTAATAACATACAACGGCAAAATGTCTACAAATAATATGATAAAATCTAAATCACCAGAATACCCATGCTTCCGGATCTGCAACGTTGACGCCCAAATCATTGATTGAATATGTAATTGATTGACTGAAGCTGATCTTTCAATAAGAACAAACGAACACCGCAACAAGACGCGAAATCAAACGACGCCGCACAAGACGACGAACAACGTCGCACAAGACGACGAACAACACAACGTTGCACTCAGACGACAAAATCACGAAAAAACACAAAAAAAGGAAAAATCACTTGTGTGAAAATCACTTATTTGATTGAAAGAGAGGGAAAAAGGATGCAGATGGGTGATTTCGTATCAAAAAATGACCTAAAATCACCCTTCTCGTTGAGTGAAAGAGAAAGAAAACCTAGAGAGAAGGTGGAGTTTCTCTCACTAAAAAACTAGGGCCAGCTTGCGTTTAATTTTATTGAATGCATAAAGCATTGAGTTGTGAGTTCTATAACTTATATGGTGTTCAACATCTATTCGTTTGTGTACATGCTCCTCCTCAATTGTCCGCACTAAACAAGACACATCGTCGTACCATTATTATTAGGAAGATTTTCGACACAATAAGTCATTCGTCGAACCAATGGCTATGATATCAGTGTAGGATCATGAGGGGAGCTCGAAAGTCATCCACATTGGGTCAAGAATAACCATATAAGTGACTTGGACAATACATCTTATCCCAACAAGTACCTATGCAACAAAATAAAAATCTTCATTATACAAACATAGAAATTCAAATTTCATTGAAAATACCCCTAAAAAAGGAAACAATGTTAACATTTTATAACATAAATGACTAAATCAGAAAAAGAAAAAGATAAGGACGAAAATGTTACCTAGTTATAACATAAACGATGAAATATACAAAACAAAAAGATAAAAGATGAAAATGTTAGTTGAAATTATGTCACAGAGCAAATTGTGTAATTTTGCCTAATTTTTATTATAGAGTATTGATATCTCATCAAAACTCCAGCATTGAAATTCTTTTTATTTAATAATTCATTTGGTGATGTTTTGTTTGAATGTAAACATATTTTTGATTTATATTTCAATATTTTGAAAACTCTCATACGAAGTTTAAACGAAAACAAACGAGTGCTGTAGTTTTTGTTCTTGAAAGGTAGCCACATCTATAAGTAGTTTCAATGTCTTTATTGATATACATGTTAGATATTTTGTTTTCGAAAGATGATGTACATGTTAGATTTGTACCCATCATTTATTTATTTTATGAATGAAAATCTATAAACATATTTATCATTCATGTACTACTTTTTGTGCAGTATTAATTTGAGAGTTTGGGATGGTAATCAAAAACATAATTATTACACGAGAAGAACAGCCTCTTCATTGTACCAAAAGAATAAAAAGCCTCTTCATGCCTTTTGTGTGTACTCTTCATTTTGCTTTAATTTGGAAATCTACTCCCTCTGACCAATTTATGAGAAGAAATGTAATCATGTGAAAGCAACGAGAATTCTATGCACATGCACTTCTCTCTGTGTGATTGATTTACTTTAATTATCACTGGTCAGCTAGTATGTTTGCTTAATTTCTTTTACTAAAATTAATCATGGACGGCTGGGAAAAAGAAAGTACCATAACAAGTTGAAAAGGAAACAACTATGAGCAATGGAAATTTTTTAGATTGGATCGGGACACAACATTAATTTCGAGAAATGTTATTTCGACAACTATTTAGTTGTCCAACAAAGTATTAAGATGAACTTGAAAATATAAACACTATATATGACATCGTTTATGTTTATCTCTAACTCTCTTACTTTTTATTTTCTTCAACTTAAATACTTTTCAAAGATACGCATGAAAACCAAAGTACGCACTATTTGACATCAAAATATTGATGTAAATTATCATTTCTTAAAATCATATGCCACTAGCCACTCCACTTTTAAGCTGATTTGGTGAGCAACAACTCCAATTGAAAATATAGTCCAACCTCAATGCAAAATAACCTACCCCATTCCAACTCCTTTACAATCTCAAAATCTCTCCTATAAACTATATATACAAATGTTGCTACTACATCCTTACAATTATCTCCTTTCATCATTCAACACCAATAATGAATCCCATCTAATGAAGACTAAAAATCAAATGGCCATAAGGTTCTCACTCACTTCTTTTTCCTTAAAAATCATTGTAATCCACCTTTACCTCTTCAGCATCACCCTAAAGTATGCCAAAACTGAAGAGTATCCTCCACCACTCACTTTCTACATGCATGATATTCTAGGTGGATCAAACCCTTCAGAAAGAATTATGAATGGCATAATTGTCAACTCACAACAAACTACTAACATTCCTTTCTCAAAACCAAATAATAGAATTTTCCCTAGTAAAGGTAGTATTCCAATTTTTGACACTAGTATTAGTACAAATGGTTCTCCCTCAAGCAAAACAATTATAAAAAACATTGACAAAAACAAGGTGGTTATAGATAGTAATTCTAACTCACTTCCTTACGTTACACCGAATCAACTTCCACTAGGAGCAACAATACAGAAGCTTTTATTTGGAAGAATTACAGTGATTGATGATGAAATTACAAAAGGTTATGAGTTGAATTCAGATGTTATTGGTAAAGTACAAGGATTTCATTTGGTTAGTTCATTGGATGGAAGCAGTCAAACCATGGCATTTACTGCTTTGTTTGGTGATGAAAGTCGTAATGATGATGATGCTATTAATTTCTTTGGAGTGCATAGAATGGCTACACATGAGTCCTATATTGCTGTTGTTGGAGGAACTGGAAAATATGAAAATGCAAGAGGGTATGCGAAAATTGAGACGTTACAGTTACCTTATCAGCATAGAAGTACTAATAATGGAATGGAAACACTTTTTCAGATTACTGTCTATTTATGATTATGATAGGGAGTTCTTTTTATTCCTTTGGTTTGTAGCAGAGAAGATCTCATTATTCTTTGTAGGAAAAATATGTAATACTACTATGTATCTGAATGGATGAATGAATGAAAGTGTAAATAAATATATCTCTTTACGTGCTTATCGCTGCGATTCTTTTTTGATGATAAAGTTGTTACAGAGCGTTTACTCACAAAAAGCGATGAAATATCTTGATTGGTTGTTTTATTCGCCATTGCGTGATTTCTACAAGCAAGACATGTTAAATGGTTTATGTTATGATTGAAGAGTTAGAAGTAACTTACTGAAAAATGAAAAAATTGTCCAACAAACTTATCTAACAAGTTAGTACTTAAAGCTAACTAACCAATTCCATCACTATTAAATTAACACCCTCCCTCAAACTGTAATGAATATCAATCGTTTCAAGCTTGCTGTGCAAAGATGAAAATGGCCAGGATGGAGAGACTTGGTGCGAATATTTGCCACTTGGTCCTTGGATGTGATAGGCAACAAATATAACAAACCGGGCTTGGATCTTGTCTAGGACTACATTATAAACAATCTTGGTATGTTTCGTTTGCTCATGAATTACAGGATCAGCCGCTATGTGAGAAGCAGATTTATTATCACAGCAGACAACCACAGGTGAAGGGTTAAGAACCTGCAAGTGTCGCATGAGAAACATAAACATTGAGGAGGACCAAGACACAATGGTTGCTTCTTTCTCTTCCAAGATACCAGTGGTAGACCTTCTTGTATCAGGGCATGCTCCTCAGCCAGAATCATAAAACCCTTTAGGGGGTAATTGGAGAAGCAGATCTGATTTTTTCTTTTAATTTTAATTTTTTTTATGAATCTAAGTACACACATAGCAGCAAGTAGGTGAGCATCTATGGGGCATCCAAAATTGGCCAAGCTTTCTGACAACATAGCATACTTTAGGCCTAGAGTGTGAGGTAGAGGAGTTTCCCAATTGTGTAACTAAACTCTACAAAACTGATTTGTAAAATCAGGGATGTCTCCTAGTTACAAACTCGTTTATAAGTTATATCTCATCCTATGTAAGACTATTAACACACCCCTTCACGACCACGATTGGATATCTCGAGCAGGAACCAAGTGGTCGAATAGCGGATGACCCAACTTATCTAAGAACCTTACGAGTAATAATCATAAAACTGTAAATGTAATGATGGCAAAACATGTTCCAGTCTTGGGAAGTGTTTTAAGGCCTGCCATTCTAGTTTCTGAATTCATAAAACAGAAAACACAATGTAAAAGCAATACAGTTAGGTCATGGTTTGTGGTAAAGTCAAATTCATGCATAACATATTTTGTTTCCTTTTCAAAAGTACAGTACAATCGGTAATTGAGATTCATTACACAAAACACAGATTTTTTGCAATAGTTCTGTAAACTGAAAACATAAAGTTCATTCACAACACATAAATTAAAAGACAATGCTACTAATAGGAAAGATAGGCAGTCAGGTGCAAGAGAGTTTCAAGTCCATCAGTGTTATGTTGTTGACCGT
>Ga0099826_10001141_pt1 | contig 15242 bp, 8 predicted proteins | sample Mtrugardesep15_FD_76830 | JGI IMG/M metagenome (GOLD analysis project Ga0099826, IMG submission 76830) | Root nodule microbial communities of legume samples collected from California, USA - M. trunc garden sep15 | ecosystem: Host-associated > Plants > Roots > Nodule | place: USA: California... | reverse complement strand
TGGATTGAGAATCTTCACTTACTGTCCTCATGTAATAATCGAGTGATGGGAAGTTGCTTTCCACACCACATTTGTCTTTAGCCTTGGTACTATTATGCTTACACCCCCGCCATAAATGCCATCAAAATGAAATGAATTGAAAGGCAACAAAAGTTAGTACAACCCTTTACTAACCACAACATGACTCTGATATGACATGCACGATGCATCTATTGCATCTGCTCTCATCCTGTCCAAGTAAATCATCAAACAAAATTAACAAAAGACAAACAAAAATCTCACATATATATCACTTATGCAGACTTGGATTCACAATCAAACTTGTGTGGATACTAATTAATTAATTAATCAAACAATAATGTAATCATGTGTTTGGTTTAGCAGCTTCTAAAGAGAGTCAAAATATAACTTTTGACCAAAACTAACATATAGTTGATTTATTTTGTAAAACGTGTTTAGTTTAATTGAAATGAAAGGCTATAATTAGAAATTGCAACCCTTTCAATTGATTTTCACAATTAAACTTTATTGCTAATATGGTAGTGGTTGGGTGATGAAGTAAAATGATGCATAACCTTTGTGTTTATGCTTCAAAGTGCTATAGTTTGAAGATTGTGGTCCCAACTCCCAAATCACTTACGAAATGAAAAATTAGCATTAAATAACTTAAAAGCTTAAAGCAAAATTTAGGTAGATAATAATGTCCGAAAAATGTGTCACATGCATTTTAGCAATAAAAGAAAAGATTCACTTCTAACTGAAAATTAAACGACTCTATTAATATTAACATTCCTACACGAGACAGTGAGCATGGTTTGCTTGTTGATTGGGGGAAACTCACATCACAAAACCAACGAGGGAAATTGGTTTATGAATATTATGTGCATATTATTATCTTATACTAATTAACTAATTAATTTTTATCTTGATGGAGTAATATAAAAAACTGTGGAATCTGTACTTTTGAGAATATAAAAAGTACAAGTAAAAACAAAATAGAGAACTGTGAGGTGAGGGGGATTACACTACTGTTTAAAACTGTAGCATTATTTTCTTCTTTAAAACAAGTACTGTACCTAAAGAAAAAAAGGGGGATAGAACTTGAAAGTGGGATTGTGAACGTTACATAAAAACTGAAAAAGAAATTTGGCTTTGTGCAGGCAATGTCAAGAGTGGACATGACATGAAGGAGTGGGGAAGGCCCATACAGCGTCAGTATTGCTTCAAAGGCTGTTTTCATCACACAAAGGGATTTATTTACAGTGCTGAAGCTGCAGAATGTACCCGTTTACCAATCAAGTGATCACATTCAATGCACATATAGTATTCTTGTTCATTCAAATATCTTAGCCAAAAACCATATACTAAATATTATTTTTACTAGACACACGGGTCATGCTCCATTAAATGTTTCATTGTCACGTCTTATTACTATATTGTCAAATAGCACTTCAAATTTCTTCATATTTGACCTTTTCAACACAAATAATTTAACATAAACCCATATCATGTGGTGTACTTTTTAGGTAGCACACTATTCTAGCATATCCGAAACTACAGTGTTGTCTATAGAATAAAAAACATGAATAAGAAACATAATTTAATAACCCTAGGGTAAAAGTAATTTTGAGCTAGGAACTAGGAAGGGTTAAAATTTGAAAAAGAATCTGAGTATCTTTATTAAGGAAGAATGATGTACCTGGATTCTCTTTGGTTACTTTACATCGAAGTTGATATTAGTTTATGTTTTGTCATTTTCCTATATGTACTACGAATATGGTGGCAATGTAATGTGTATATGGACATGCTTGTTCAATTTTATTTTATGTAGTAGTAAAAAAGTATTGAAGGGATGTGAAAGAATAGATAGATAGATAATAATAATAATAATGCATGTAACAACCCAATATTAAATATGGTATAGGGAGAGGGGGAGAATTTTAATAGACTTTATTATGCAGGTACTTTTTGATAGTAACCTAACCCTCCCACTCTCCTTTTCTCAAGAAAGAGGTGTGACCAGACCCCACCCTAGACACACATATACACAAAGCAAAAAAATAAAATTGAATTGAACAAAACAACATCATCAAAGGAACAAATAAAAAACCATGGGTAATTGTAAACCCTCTAAATTATTGAGGAAGACAAAAGAAAGAAAGAAAGAAAGAGAGAAAGCTACTACTACTACTGCCCCAAACAAAAACAGTCCCATTAGAAAATGTGGAATAAGAATAGCAATAACAAAGACAAGTGAAACAAAGTGTAATTGACCCATCAAACAAACAAAACCTTATGTAGAGTGAGTGAGTGAGAGAAATAGAGAGAGCAGTACTGTGCCACCACCACACTGTGTTTGTTTCTATATACATAAAAAACAAATGAAATAATCACTTTCCGATCTTATATATATATATATATGAGAAAGTTAGATTAAACATATGTATCTGTTACAAAATTTTAACAAAATACGTTAATTTTTGTTGAGGTATCTTTCTTTTATATATTGGACCGGAAGAAATATGTTAATTTTAATAATAATATTTTTTAGATCTAAGTTCAAAATCATCGGTTGTCAATAATTTTTATGTTGGGTCGATTCATTTGAAACTGTACTTTGATTTCAATTGAACGTACGCTACGACTTGATGGATCAAAATTAATCAATGTTGTTTAAGTCGGACACCGAGTTTTCAATAATAAAAAATATATTGAAATAAAATATGTGAGTAAATGTAAGTAAACTCCTCAAACAAAGACACACTACTCAATTATTTGTGTCCATTCCTTCTTCCCATATTGTTCCTGTTTGTGTTGTGTTTTGAAATTGTGAAGTTGTTGAAGATGCCGCGGCCAGGGCCAAGGCCATACGAGTGTGTACGAAGAGCATGGCACAGCGAGCGTCACCAACCATTAAGAGGTTCTATCATTCAACAAATTTTCAGGTTCTGATCTTTTTTTTTTTCTCTTTTTTTTCTTTTCTTTTCTTCATCTATGTTTTCTCTTCTACATTCTGATTGCACACCATGTGTTTGATTAGGGTTGTCACTGAAGCTCACACTCCAGCTACTAAAAAAAACAAAGAATGGCAAGAGAAACTTCCTGTTGTTGTTCTCAAAGCTGAAGAAATCATGTATTCTAAAGCTAATTCAGAGGTTTCTATAAACCCTTTTGTTGATTTTTGTTATAATGTGGATTTTTTGTTTAAATCCTTTTGTTGATTTTGGTTGATTTGGTTTTTTAGGCTGAGTATTTGAACTCTGATACACTATGGGACCGACTCAATGATGCTGTTAACACAATTATAAGAAGAGATGAGACAACTGAAACTGGTGACCTTTTGCCCCCATGTGTTGAAGGTAATGAAAATTTTCATTTTTCTTTGGATCCATTTTTATGGGTTTGTGTAAAAATCATATTTTTATGTCTCATTTGGGATTTTCAGTGTTTTTGAGCTGATTTTAAGTGTTATTGAGCTGGTAGTGATGTGTTTTTTCATTTTTGGTTTTGTGGGTCATTTTTGTGTGTTGATCAGCTGCACTTAATTTGGGTTGCAAACCTGTTAGAACTTCGAGAAGTGATCGGCATAATAACCCTAGGACATATCTTGGTCCAAGACCTCAACAGCCTCCTTCAGGGTCTCCTAAACCTGTTGTTGGAAATCCCTTAAACTATGCAAAAGTGACAACTTCTGCTCTTTCACCGAATCATGTGTCGGATTCTAACCAGCATGTTCATCAAAATAGTAAGCCGAGTGGTTCGGGTAACTATCCTTACAGTTTTCCGCCGAGTCAGCACCAGCCATTGGCAATGGAAGCTAAGCCCACGTTGAATATGGGTTCAGTTTACCCCTTGTATTACAGTGGCGAAACCAGAGAGCCTCAAGCTCAAGTAAGGACTACCGTAAGAGATAATACTTCATCAGACAAGATCTTTGTTGGCAGACCGGTCATTACTCCAGTCCCTGAGCCTTCTGGAATTGGTCTATTGGAAAACTCCCCGTATGGTAGATTTCAACATGTTGCTATTAACAGAATTGTACAAGAAACAGCTTTAGGCACTCAGGAGTCACCAGGTGGGGAATGTGATTTATCTTTGAGGTTGGGTCAGTGTCTGCATCCTTGTTCAAGTGGCAAAAGTAGTTCAGCATCTGAAATAGATGGCGTTGGTTTAGGTCTTTCTCAGGAGGGCAACAAGTATAGTCATATGCCTTTGCAGAGGAATAGAGAGCTATTTCTTTACCCTAGAGGAGCTGGTTATGGTACCATTGACTCCAGTTCTAGAGGCAATGTTTCGGAAGCGCAAAGCACCTTTAGCTAACAATGAAGAGGATGGACAATTTTGCCGGCATCTAGGGGTCCCATCCAATCGTTTTACTGGTAGGCCAGGTTCGTAGATAGTCTTTTTTGTTGTATCATATATGCTTTAGCAATTCAAGATGATCCAAAATGTTGTTGAATCCTCTTATGTAGACTCTCTGCGGTGTAGCTCTGCTTGTGAAAAAATTTAGAAGCTGGCGTTGAGTTACTAGTTGCATTGCTGCAAATGTGAACTGTATATAAAAATCTTCGCTTGCTTTCTTTCATTTCTGCTTTGGCTCTTATTAGATTAAAAGAGAAAAGTGTGAAATTTGAACTTATGAAATGGAGTGTCTATAAGCAACCATATCCCCAGCTGAAGATTAAAGCAGTCCAGTTTAAATTTGATGCATGGCAAAGACATGACCAATGTCTATATTGTTATCCGTGCTATCTGCACCAAACCTGATTCTTTGTGGTAGAGACTTTAATCTGCATTCTGCAAGCTGAAATATCTATTTCTCAGTCAAGATTAGCTTCTTGACTCAAGTATATTGGCTTGGGAAAGGTTTGTTTTTCATTAGCAAGTGATTGGTGACAAAACTGGCTAGTGACATTAATATTACCAAACAGAATAAACTATAACTGCGTGTAACTAAGTCTGAAGCATGATTTTAAAATCAGTATTAGGAACCTAGGAAGTAAGTCAAGTTAGAAGACATGAGAATATTGTGAAATGGTGTCATTTAATGATATCCAAGGTCACCTCAAAATGGTAGAGGGTAGTTTAGTTGCTCTGATTATTTGCTTGGATATTACTGGAAATGTAGGTATTGGGGCCTAATCAATCTCAAATAAGCTTCTCTAACTTTTCATAGAGACGAAATGAGAAATTCCTCGGTGGCATGATGGCATTGTTGCCTACCATATAAAAACATGTAATGCATGTGAGAAATGTAATGCTTTACACATGTCTGATTATTGAACTGCCCAACTAAAGAATTTTTTCTAGATCTTTATACTGATATACTTTGATGTGGACAGATAATCAGTTTCAATTGTCTGATCAAAGTTCATTAGATGTTAGTTTCAAGATTTGGTTCAAAGGATACCAAACTGAGAGTTGTTCTAAAGCATGAATTGCAAGTTTTTGATTTACGATAGGTTGGGTTTTTGGTCCTAACATATGGGGAATAAACATCTTAGTCAGTAGTAGTCTTGTAACGGAGAGTACACTTCAAAATAAAACATGATTATTCTAATTGTGAATGCTTAGTGCAAGCTTACTTTTCAATAACGTTCACCATTTTCATTTTCAAATTATATGTGGGTGGATGTAATCACATTCGATTACCAGTATCATTTATAAAAGGAAAATGTTAATGATTGCCGTTGGGGATCTTTAAGGACCTTAAGTTTTTATCGAAATAAGGTGTATTAAATAAAGAATAAAGATGACTGCTAAATAACTATCAGGACGAAATGAAGATGAAAACCGTTACACATTACTAATACGAGGCCAGAAAAGGGTTAGAACATCTTTTCTTTGTATACAAAAGGGAGAAAAGAACCTCCAAATTATATTTAAAAGTGAAACCAAATTGTATTTACAAGATTGTTTGTTTATTTTTATTTTTTGAAACAGAGATTGTTTGTTTGTTGCAAAGTAGTATTTATACTCTTTGCATTAAATTGTAAAAGTGAACCTTAATTATACTATTTTAATAAAGATATACACCAATTAAACACTTTTTTTTGTACATTTTTTATTTTTAATTTGTGTACAAAACAAATTAAATCACCAAACTTTTGAAATGGAAGGAGTGATAAAATTATGATAGCGTGAACCAATTATGATAAAGAAAACTAAAATATCTTCCTTGCTGGAAAAATGTTACGACTATAACACCTACAAAAGCAAAACAACTACATAAATATCATTTGATTCTATGCCACATTTTAGGCACACGTTCCTTACTTGATAGAAGCCATAGTCGTGAGTTTTTAACCAATACTACTTTTGTCAACGTCATGCATTAAGACTTAAGAGCGTTCCAATTCTTACGCAGGGCCATAGTATGCTGGTAAACGAGGGTGTCATTATTAGTCACTCTCAAAAGCCAGAAGAGCATTTATCAAAAATCATAGGTCCCATCCCATCGGGTAACGGGTGGTGGGGGGTAAGGCTTAGAGCCAGTCAAGGTGAGTTGTTTTTATAATGAGATGTGGCAACGGCTAATGTGTATTCTTATCATGTGCAAACCGACCTAGTATTGCATGGGGTCACAAGATTAATTGCATGGGGTTTAGACACACATAATATAATAAACATTAATAAAAAGTAGAAACAATTTCTCATTTTTTTAGTTAGTAGAGACAATACATAAATATATACAAGGTCCGAGGTTCAAACCCCAACCACCATAATAAAAAAAAATTAACTCTTTTTATTTTATTTATTTATGAGTGCCTAAACACCATACATTTAGTTTTGTGACCAAGTAAGATTAACTCTTATTAGATACATTTGCAAAATTTAAGCAGCTACAACATTCAATTTGTCAAAAATATGTTAGGTTTCACAATAGAAATAAAATAGGGGCATTTTTGTAATGGAAATAATCTAAAGGAATCTTTGAAAGAAAAAAAATGGAGGTCGAGTTTTGAAAAATACTGTAACTTTTATTAAGGGGCAAATAAATTTCAAAAGTCAGATTTGAAACTTGCTATAGACACAACACTTATGGGAGTCCTCCAAATTTTCATTTTTACCTAGTATAATCCGAACTCAAAAACCACAATTTAGATTATATAATCTCAAACATGCATATATAAGCAAATTTCAAAAACTTTTTTCTTTCCGACAATTGTGGTTTTCTAACCTAAAAGCCTCCAAAACACCCATACGAATTTGAATTTCATATGTGCTCTTTATTGAATAACATTTTTCTTTTTCTTCAAATGTGTGTGACTTCAAAATCTCAATATTTTTCCTCCAATGAATGTAATCTCGAGACAATTTTTTTGTATTTGTCTGTGTATTGTCCTGCATTGTATTTCTACTTGATTTATTTCACATGTATTTGAATCTGATTTTCTGGGTAACACTCTTCTGCTTGTATTGGTTGATTTAAGTTATGATTTAGTTTTTCAATATATTATTATTGCATGATTCTCTATATGTGTTGATTTTGAATTGAAAATGTTATTATTGATGAATGTAATTGGATCTTTGAACAAAAATTTAACTGTTCTTGGTAATTTGTTGTGTTTATTTAAAATAACACACTAGACCTATTTTGGTAGAACAAATAAACAATATATCATGTTTGAATTTGGTTAGATTAGTTTACTGCTCTGTGATTAAATAATTAGTTGTTTTGATTTGGTTTTAATGTTGGTTTTGCTTGAACACAAATTTTGATGTCCAATTTTCTCATTGCAATTTTATAATTAAACTTACGGACTCTCATTCACACAACCCACCAAGTATTAACAATTCACATGATCATGTTAGATACTCTATCCGTTTTTAAATACAAGCAAAATTTATTTTTTAGATTCATTCATTTAATGATGTATGTGGTTCATAATATAGACCACATACATCATTAAATGAATGAACCTAAAAAATCAATTTTACTTATATTAAACGGAGGGAGTAGTTTTTTTATTGACAATCTGTTAGTTACATGTGGAGTTATTTTGTCTGTTTTGTTTTAATGTGTAATTTTTTTTACTTGGCCATGTTGTATGATTAGCAGGGACATCATTAAATCCATACGAACACAAAATCATAATTGTTGTTTCCAAGCCAAATTTACAACCAACACGGTTAGAACCACATAGGTTCAAAGAACAGTATTTTAATTTTTTTTTATGAAAACAAGACTATTGTGCTCAAACGTGCCTGATAGTAAAAAGAAAATGGTCTTGTTAACCGATTTCTACGGGGCACTAGTTAATAAACTAAAAATTGAAATAAAAGACAAAATTTGCATTAAAAAAAACATTTTTTTAACTTTCAAAAAGTATAATACACCATTTTTTAGGTAACATTTCCTTTTTTAATTCCTTAACAAGTGCCTCGGAGGCAATTATTAACATTTCCCAAAAGAAAAATATAAAAAGTATAATAAGGTCAATCCTCTGGTCTCAATATAAAAGATGGTAATCTAGTGGTCTCAATAGAAAATATGGTAATCTAGAAGAGAAGAACAACTTTTGAGGAAAAGACAAGTGGTCATCAAACACAAGACAAATTCATCAAGTTCAAAGCAAGCAAAAAATCCTACGGCGGACACATTGTCAACAAACATATCATTTGTGTTGAAGCCCGAGCCATTGTCTGGACATGAAGATCATCTACTGATTAGCGTTAAGAAAGTCCAAGTTCACTGATTTGACTAAGAAATCCTCTGGATGATTGACAGACAAATATATCAAGACAAAGATAATATTGAATCTTACGAACACAAAAAGAACGAACAACACATATTATGTGATCCATTGCTTTTAACCACCTCTCTCTCTCTCTCCCTCTCTCTCTCTCCCTCCCCAAACCCAATACAATTCTTGAATCACCTTCGCATGATAGAACTTTCTAAATACATGCTCACCACCCAATATAAATACCAACCATCCCATTTCATATCCATTTCAACAATGCCAACACAATCAACATGAACAATAGCACAAGACTGGGATCCGGTTATTCTCCACAAAACAAAATCCAAAGCACAAGAACTTTGTAACCCAAAAGCCGTAAACCAAAGCAATATGAACAATAGAATTTTGACGACAGTTCGAATGGGGAGTGACTGAGTGGGGGATGGAACAGAAGATGGTGGTGGAACGTATCGTGGGAAGAAAATCTAGTGTTTATAATAAGACTTATGTTCCTTGTTTGATCTAACAAGCGAAAAACATTTTTCTCATTGTGGACAAATTTATTACTTTCCCATGCTACATGTCATCTTCCGAGTTCCGTAAATTTTAATAATTTAAAGTGTACTTTTCAATAAGGGAACACTAATGATCTTTCCAGATCCTTAATGCACAATGACATATATTCTAGTCGTTTCAATTAGGGACCCCAATCAAAAGACTACGAGTATTAGTTTAGCTAAATATTGAATCCCGTGACGACAACGGTATGGACTTTTCTGTTGAATGAAAAGGAAGGTAAAGACTAAAGGGACTTCCAAATGTCATCACTTCCTTTATCACATGACTTTTCTCCAATCAAATTACTAACCTTTTAAAAATCCAAAGTGGTTAAGTTATCAACCCTCATCCTAAATTCCTAATTCAAATTTCGAATCCAAAAAATGTCACATTTTCTCCACTACCGCACACAACGTGATTCTCACCTTCTTGTATTAAAAATTCATTCAACCCACTAAGTCCTTCTTTTGTATCAAGGTACCTAACTTTAACTCTTGTAAAACCTATTTATTAGGTAAAAATTGCCCCACTTGCAAACATTTGTATATACCATATGTCATAACACTATTAATGCACTTCTTCACACTAAAACTAGATATCTAAAGTGCGACATAATTCAGTAGTCTTATAACGATAAACTACTAGCAAGGGACCCAACAAATCTTAACTTTACTATTATACTATCTTAAAACTTGAGTTGCATCTAACCGAATATAAGACTAACACTTTTATAACCTTTACAAAAAAATAACAGTTTACCGTGATTCTGATAATCCGATGTGATATCAATATCAATCATACTGCATTTCCAATTACAACTATCCCAAACAACAATCAAGAAATAATATGTTTATTTCCCAACAAAAGTGTTTATTTATTTATTTATTTATTAGCATATGATACCAAAACTGTAGTAGATGAACAGAAATCTAACATTATTGTAAAATGTCCTCAAAAAAACACAATAACAAAATAAAACCAAGAATCACACAAATAAATCAAGAACAAATAATCCTCCTAACTAGGATCTCATCTCATCTCATCTCATCTCACTTCTCTAACAGAAAAATGCAGCTGTAATTGAGAGGACGGTGACAAATAACCCGGCAACTCCAAGAGATGCGGCACCGGAGTTCTCAGGAGGTGGACTGACAGAACCACCTGGAGACTGGGAAGAAGGGGTGACAGGAGACCCCGGTGAGGGAGAACCAGAAGCGGAAGGTGGAGTGGCACTGGTGGAAGGAGAAGGCGATGAGGCGGAAGGAGAAGGTGATGTTGCAGGGCTGCTGCTACCACTACCAACATTGATGGAAAGCTTTTGGCCTGCAGAGCAGTGTCCAGAAAAACCACAGATATAGTAATGAGCACCAGTTTTGTTAAGTGTTACTCTCACTGGTGGGTTGCTGAAAGTTGCAATTGGAGAAGTTGAGCTGCATGAATCGTACTTTTCCTTTGTCACTTCTTCTACGTTGTGTGCATTCAGTTGGAAATTGAAAACTGCACCATAATACAAGTTGTTTATTAATTTGCCTCACAAAATTATACATCTAAATCATAAAAGTTATTTAAAAAAGGTGACTATATTTCCACAACAATTTTAGACACCTAAATTCAACAACTTGGTTCATGCATTTCACACACTCTTTTAATTAATCATAATGTAGATTTGAACGCTGAAAATTATAATTAATCATATTCAAATTAGTGGTTAGTAAAATTATAAATGAATAAGATGTGACGCATTCATATACCTATTAATCAAGAATGGGGTCCTCTCGTGTGTTGCGAGGCTAATGTGGCACATTAGTCTCTTGTGTGAAAATCACCATATGAGATGATCCATTTCCCTATTATTCAAATCTAACATTTCCTTAATCACATGTACAAGATCTCTAATTTTTTCATCTCCAAATTAAATCCTAGTATTTAATCATAAATAAATTTCTTAATAATAATGACTTACCAAGGATGTCTCCAACTTTGAAAGACTTGCCAGAAGCCCAGGTTGTATAAGCAGCAGCACCGTTAGATGGAGGAATGGTCCAGCCAATGGTGTCACCAACGGTGTAAGTAACAGGTCCGGTAGCAGGAGCTGGAGCAGGTGTTGGCGAAGCAGTAGTAGATGGTGCCGGTGCCGGTGTAGCGGCCTTGGTTGGTGCCGGTGCTTTTGCTGGAACAGGTGTAGGAGCTGGAGTAGCCTTTGGTGGAGAAGCACTTGGAGTAGGAGCAGAAACAGGTGAAGTAGAAGCTTTAACAACGTTAATTGAAAGTTTTTGACCAGCTGAACAATGACCTGTAACGGCACAAATGAAGTTTTGTTGTCCTGTTTCGTTCAATGTCACGGTTGCTGGACTGTTTGTTAACGTGAAAAGTGTGTTTGCTCCATTGCAACTATCGTAAGCTGTTTTTGTTACCTTAGCCACATCATGTTGTCCACTTGCATAGTTGAACACTGCAAAATCAAGTTTATGTTAAAAACAATTTTTATACAAACGATAAGGGCTGAAATATATTGTTTCTTACCGAGAGTGTCGCCTACGGTGAAGGTTTTGTTGGAAGCCCAGTTGGTATAGAATGAAGCACCGTTGGGTGGGATAGTCCAACCCGTGGTATCACCAACCACATGTCTTGTTTGTGCAAATGATCCATGGAACAAGTTTGCAGCAACTGCAAGTAGAACAAAAACAAGAACATTAAGGTTCTTTGCCATGGTTGTTTGTGTAGTGTTCTTAGTGGTCTCGGGTCGCCCCTGTTTTTTAAGGAATATGCTTTGCGTTTGTTTGGTTTATTGTTCTTTGTTCTAAAATGAAAGAACTTAATTTGTAAGGACAATATGTTTTGCTGGTATTTATAGGGAAAAAAGTGCAAGACTTAAAGGACAATATGTTTATACGGAGCCTTTCAATTTAATGCGTTCCAAGATTATGGACAAAAAAGCTACTAGAACTAAGACACGTTCATAGTCATAGAGAGACTTAAATTTTATATATTTAATTTGGTATTCGGTCTAAGGCTATGTCAATACCCGTTATTGACCCACACGAGAGTCGAATCTAAGACCTAAATAGAAGTAAATCATAGGTTCTAATCCTTCACCATCAGACCAATATTTTTTCGATAAATAGACTAAATTAACCTTCGAACGGTAAAACCACGTGGTGTGATATATTAGGGCGGTGGAGATATGTGTAATTTCACTAAATAAGTTAGCTCAACGAAATTAGTGTGTTTAGACTTGCGGAGATTTGAGACTTTCAAGAAAATAGTAAAATAAAGCCGCGTGAGACTAAAGTAAAGAGGTAAGCTAAGTTCACCAAATCAATTTGACTTGTAGCGTTTGATAGGTTCCTCCAACTCCTTTGTTTTTACACGAGAGTTATGGACATATGGAGTCAATTATTGAATATTTCTATACGTTCTTTATGGAGTACTACTTTATTCGTTTGTTTTTCTTTTTATTAGTAGTATTATTGCCTCAAAATGATGAAGTTCTTTCGTAATTTTCTTTTCTAGAATTGTTGAATTATTACATTTTTAAAAATTGATGGATTCTTACACGCATCTCTACTTTTTCAGCAAAATTTTATGTCAATTAATTTACTATATATATAGACTTATTTAAAATATCTTCTTGTTGTCCCGTATGTATAACTATGTGAAAAAAGATTCTTTCAAAAAGAAAAACTATGTGAAAAAAGATGTAGAGACATTTTCTCTTAAGGACTAAAAAAAACTAACTATTAATTTATTTTAATTGATTCAACAATTGATGTATTAGTAAACCAACAAATGGAATATGAAATTGTGAGCGTCTGCAATTCAGGATCAAGAATTTACAAAATAAAAGATTTCTCCCTTGAATTAAATTATGTTTCATCCATCAAATAACTTTGTTAGAAGTATAGATGTGTCATGTTAAATGATATTATGACGTGTCTAAGTTGTAAGGAGCATTTTGTCTATTTTTTTTCTTTTTTTTGTAGAGAATCAAGTATGAATTTAAAATTAATCCACCACCTATCAGAGGACGAACACATTGTCCACAAGCTGCCAGTGAACCAACATTCGCCTTTAATAGTTCCATTTGCATATCCTAACCAACACCATCTCTAATAAGAGTATTATCTCAATATCATGAATTAGAGGGATAAGTGGCACGTCAACCAGAGTTCATGTGTTTCATTTCAACCCCTAATTGATACTTAGAGATCCAAACAATCGATGGAATTTTATTTTATGATGATGTATTGAGCTATGATCAAATGACTTGTATTATGATGATGTAAAACACACTTGTTGATTTTGATGATAATCATAATAACGGTCAACATGATCATATGTTTCCACTAATAAATGGTGGCCTTGTTCCAAATTCATACCTCATTTCCGGTAAAACTTTAATAAATTTAGACAAAATGTTCCGTGGTATAAATTACATAGAGAAAATTTGCTCTTTACAATTTACAAACTCATAGGCAAAATGCTCCTAAAATTTTACACTTAATGGAGAAGATAACTCAGAAAAAAGTGTTTGACAAGAGAAGATAACTCAAAAATGAGTAGTTGGTTCTAACAATCTCTTTAATCGTACAGATTCTATATAGTAGTAATATTTTAATGAATGATAATGAACATTTCACAATTTTTTTAAAATTATGTCTTTTTTGTTTATTCCAATTCCATTGTCCATTGATTAAATGAACCATCGCTAGATACATTTCTCTATTTAAATAGTAGTGTTGAATTCCTATCTAAATCGTTAGATTTTGCATGATTGACATTATTACAAATTAAGGAGAGCAGAGCACGTCGGAACCTGTTTTAATTCATAGTGTTATTTTTCTCTAAGTCTAACATAAAAACATTGTTGTAGTATTATTTAAAGATGACTTATAAGTTATAATCATGATGTGCTGTGTTTCACATTCAGCATGTCTTGCTTGCTTGTGCCAAATTAAGTTTTGAAGCAGCAAGTTGTTGACTTCCTTTTTAACCAGCCGATACAAATTTAATTATTGCCACTTATATCCTAAAAACTATAGCAATATTATTTCTAGTGACAAAATCACATCCATTTTTTTGTGCATTGTTATAAAATAATTAGCTGTTTGGATGCTATTATAGCTCAGCTCAAAGTCAAAATAACATGTGAACATGGCATGTTCAGATGTTCCATTTTACGCCTAAAACCCATAAATTGTCAAATGCAAATTCGATTTTAATTTTCATTACTAGAAAGGTGAGACTTTGGAGGAAAGATAATTAGTATATTGAAAAACTGAATTAGAATTAGGCCACAATAGGATAATTGTTTATTCATATCTCATACCAATAAAAGCAAAATCCATCGCTCAGCCTGCAGCAGGAAGTGAAAGAAATATTTTTCAAGTACCAAACGAAAATACCATCTATGATGCCCCTCAATAGACATAGACATAGACATATAACAAATCAAATCTCAAAATTGGAAATTCTTCTTATAATGATATGGCAAAAAATTTCATCTCTATTTCCTTTTTTTTCCTACACCTATTATGTGCAATCTTACACGATATACTGTCCCAAAATATTAACATTTTAAAAAAAATATCTCACTAAATATAAGTTTAATTTCAAATTATTAAATATATTTATCATTATTGGTTTCTCATAGCTGTCATCAACTAGAGTTAATCATATTTGTTGCGAAAATACCTCAAAATTGAAGAAATTAGAGTTCTAATGCTGTCAAATTCGGTGGTCGAATGGGATGGCTCGGTGGCCGAATTGTCGTGACAGCAAATATTAGAAACGTATTTTTGAGTCAGATTTGTTACAATTTTATAAGGGTTACTTTTACTATAAATATAAGCTTTGTTCAGAGTAAACCTTGAGGTAGAGGGGGCTGAAACAAGAGTTTAGAAAGGCAACAACAAAACTAGGGTTTGTATAGAGTTTGTCTCTTGGCAACAAACACTAGGGTTTGAGGGTTGATTCACCTTGGGAAACACTATTAGG
>Ga0099826_10001139_pt1 | contig 15250 bp, 8 predicted proteins | sample Mtrugardesep15_FD_76830 | JGI IMG/M metagenome (GOLD analysis project Ga0099826, IMG submission 76830) | Root nodule microbial communities of legume samples collected from California, USA - M. trunc garden sep15 | ecosystem: Host-associated > Plants > Roots > Nodule | place: USA: California... | reverse complement strand
TTTCATGTTAAAAAATTCTAGATTTTAGTAAATGAACATTTCATAGTGTTCTAAACTTGTATAAAAAGAATCGTTAAAAAATTTAAGAGTTTAAGGATAATTAAACAAAATTTGTTTTAGCAGGTACTAAAATTAGAAGTACATTTTTTTTGTAGGGATTAAAAAAACTATTAAAATTAAGTAAGGACTAAACTTAGAAGGTCGCAATTTTATAGGGACCAAAAACATATTTAACCCAATGTAATTTATTTAAAACATTAATGTGAAAAAAACTGAATGGGTGAAAAGAGTTTGAAAGAAAAAAAGAACTTTTATTAATTTTTATCAAGTCTGTTAGTTCAATTAGGATTTAACTAACTTAATTAATCTTTATTTTAACATGAGTTTTGATTAATTATCATACTCTTCTGTTTGGCAAAGAAGTGATTAGTGTTTGTTGAATAGTTATTTTTTTTAGAAAAAAAATAAAAAAAATAGTAACACTAACCCAAGCAGAAGCCAGAATGCATACACAAATTAGATCAAAACAAATTTACATCAAAACGTTCTTTCATAGTAAAGATAATACAAAAAACAAAACCACACTTGAGCTGGTAGTGTCGGTGTAATAAAATTTTCGGTGACTAGTGTAAGTAGTTTACTATTATGGTGAAAGATGAGTTTTTGAACAAAGTTGAATGTGGTGTGAACGGTGACACAAATTCAACAAATCTTTATTCAGGTAAAAAAAAAATGTGTTGATGATTTTCTACTTTCTCTCACTTCCATTTCTAAGTTCTGATAGAGATAGGAATGAGAGAAGGGAGAGATTTGGTGTGGATAGACTACCATTAAATTTGATGAGATGATTTAATCCATAGTACAAAAAACTTGTTCAACTTGGACCTAAACTTCAAGTGGTCCAAACTAAATGCACCCGTTTTTGAGTATTGGGTTATGTATATAACTTAGTTGAGTTGAAAAAAAATTAGTGGCAAAAATAAAATGAAATAAGTCTTTTTTTTGTTTTTAGGTAAAAAAGTAATGCCAACAACATATCTTCTAACAGACACTTTTCAACACATTTTTTTGATTTTTTGAAATTAATATGGGACCCACCAAATTAATATGGGATCACGTGATTTGGTGGGAGTCATGTGAGTTTAGATCAATCAAAAGTGTTTTGAAAAATGTGTGTTGCGGGCTTTTATGTAAATTTACTGGAAAGTGTTTTGTGAAAACGACCCGATTGATTTCCCCCAAACACTACACTACTCTACTTCATTCGCCGTCGTCACCGCGTCCATCCATCTTCCCTCTCTGTGATTACGGGACAACACCACCACGGCGGCGGAGAATGAACGGAACGGCGGCCGAAGTTGCTGTATTCGCCGACACAAATTTGGGCACTCGCATCGCATTCAATGCACCTTCCCACATTACAGCCGGAACACTCAAAAGTAATAACAACCTTTCGATTTTATTCTCTTGCTTTTACCTAGTTTACTCGTTTATAAATTGTACTTTTGTCAGACACATGATACATTTTTTATAAGTGTATATGATAAGGTGATTTATTGATGGATAAATAATTAAAATAACTTATTTTGACGAGAGAGAATGATTGGTTATGAGAGATAAAGACAAAGCCACGCAAGTGGAACCCGAGTGATACAAAGTTTGAAAGCAATAGTATGAATATGATGACTCTAGAATACACACCCGCACAGACTTCATGTTGAAAGGTGTCTACAACACCTACACATGTGGTTGCACTCAATCACTTTCCTTTTCGCAAATTATTAATACATGTATCTACATTTAATACTGGTGTTATGTTGTGTCTCTGTATGTGCTTCATAGATTATGTGTTTGTTTGCTTCTACTTATCTATGTTAGGAATGATAATCTTCTGCACTTTGATTGTATCTCATAACCATTTATTCATTCTTCCGATATTAGCCGTAGGATAAGAGTATTGACTTTCACCTCTATATACTGCATTTTCAGCTCTATCAATATGGTGTAGCAGGTTTCAGTGATTAAAATATATGCTGCATTACTGTACTTTTTCAAGTACAACGAAGCTGTAACTATTTTTGAATTAGAAAATAAAAGATAAAATCTAGTGTGCTGTGCTTAATGATTAATGTAACATTTTAGTGGAGATTGGAGAATGTCTTGCATTTGGGTCAATAAGTCTTAATTTGGAAGTTTCATGTGTTTTGGAGATTAGCACTGCGTGACTGTATTTTCAAACTTTTAGCGATGAAGGATCTACAATAGTTTCAACTCATACTTGGTTCATCTACTAGTCAACAGTGCCAAAGTTTTATTTTAATCAATTTTTAATATGGGGTTGTCTAAGGAGAGGTAATCTTATTGAATTTAATATGGATTTAGATGTTAAGATTTCACTCTCAAGAAAAAGGTTTGATAAGGCTAAAAAACATGTGACCCCTATTTACATTATTTCAAATATTATAGTTATGTAAAGTTTAGATCAATGTAGTTGTGCCTAATAGCGTACATAGAGATTGATGCAGATTTTGCTAATGTATAGACACACTTTCCATATATCTTGGATGTATTTGTGTACTTGTAGGTTGTAATGCTTTAGTACGTAATGGAGAGTAATGTGATAAACATGTTTTCGTAGATGGTAAGTTTTTGTTATCATAAATCGTATTAAATGACTTGTTATTGTTTGCAAAGTCACTCCATGAATTCCGATCCTATTGATATTGCAATTTGCAAAGTCACTCCAAGAATTCCGATCCTATTTAAACTTTATGTTATTCAGTTCTCTTTACTGTACTATGGCTTTACTGGGGATTTTTATTTCCTTTTAATGTTATCGATCTTCCTCAGCCTCAGGTAATACGAAACACGCCTTCTTTTCCTATATGTGGAAGAATTTTGAGGATTAAGGGGGTATGGAAGATGACATAGGTTGTTATTAAATCCTCTATTTAATCTTTCCATGTTATCATCATCGTAGAAGAGTGGTTTTGACATGGTATCATGCATCTAACTATCCAACTGAATCAAATACTTAAGAAATTTTCTTTGGTCAGTCTGTATGTAACAGCCTTCTGTTAAAGACTAATTCTATTAAAGTAGTTATAAGATTCTGTTAGCTTTCAGGGCAAGCCTAATAGTTGTATGAATAGTTCAGCTGCTATCATAATCTGTATTTTCAGTTAATTTTCCGTAGATTCCTTCGTAACTTTTATCTAGATTTATCATGCATCCTCCAGATGGTATTCTACCAAGATTGTTCTAAATTTGTAAGGGTTTAGCTAATTAAGGTGGAATGCTACCCTTAAGGCCCTGTTTAGATATACAGCTTATCTGCAACTTATAGCACAAGCGCTTATCATGATAATTGATAAGTGCTTGTGTATAAGCTTGCATAAGCTATTTTTATACCAAAAGATAAAATAATGTTGAATTGTTTTTGTATGTAAGTTGTTTTTATAAGCTATATTGGAGAACTTATGAAAATAAGTTGAAAAAAACTTGTGAAAATTGCCATAAGTTGTTGTCAAAAATTCTATCAAACAGTCTCACAAAACTTATGTCAATAGATAAGCTTAAATAAGCCAATCCAAACAAGCCCCAAGTCCCTCACCTTCCAATTGTGGTTAGTTTCTTATGGCTTAATTGTATATGCTTTCTGCTTTAATATGTGTCTTTTGTGAGTTCAGCTAATGGGATGGAATTATTGTTGTGCAGGAGATTTTGAGAAAGTGCACTTCACTTGTTTACCAGACATAGGAGAGATCCAAGTTCATGGACTAATGGTATGTGCTTTCTGTTTAAGTATGTGCCATTTGTGAGTTTCTGCTAAAAAAAGTTTGCGTTGATCATATGATTGCATATTCTGCTAGGTGAAGCGAAGATCATGCTTCTACTACCTGCCTGATTCGCTTCCTATAAAGTATGTTTTCCCAAAGATGAGAGGAACATGGTTTCTTCATGTGGAAGTAGGGGATTTAAAATTGCGACTTCCAAGTTTACCCTGTGATGCGGCTATTCTTTCCAATCATCAAGACTTAATGACTTATGACCGTGAAAATAAGACAAGATGCAACAGTGAGGTAAAGAGACAGGAAGGACTCCATCCCTGTGCCTATCTATCAGAAGAGAATGAAGCTATTAATCAAGTTTTGAAGGAAAAGGGAAACTCTCATGAAAATTACAAGCAACATACAGCCAGTGGAATGCCAGAAAGACACTCCTGCGGATTTGGAGACAAACCTACCAGCCCGGTCAGTAAGAGTCGATGTCCGATACCAGAGAATAAAGATGAAAATTTGGTTGAGTTGCGTGCTAACTCAAGGCAAGAAAGTCCGAGTAAGATGTCAACTCAAGTGATATCGGTCTCCGGTATAATTAATAAATATTTTTTAGGTTTCAATGGCATTGACAATGACAATTTCAGCTGCTCTTCAAACTCTGATGTTACATCAAAAGCTGTTCGTAGTGAGTTTGAAGTTCAATCAAGCACCAGTGCACAAAGTTGCTCAAAGAGACAAATTGAGCCATTACCACAGTTCTCTCCCCAAACACCTCCACATGTTCCATTGCACGTTGACTTTGTTTCCAAAAGTTCAGGTAGCAAAAGTAGGAGATCCAAAGTTAAGAAATGTAGCAAAACTAGAAAACCCAAATCTAGGAAATGTAGCGAAAACAGAACATCCAAACTGGGGAAGTTTTTTCTTTCAGCTTCAAAGAGTCTCGGGGTTTATAACACTAAGCATAGTCCTGCACTTTCTCTTAGTAAATCCAAAAATAAAAAGCTACTAGAGGAAAAATCTCAACATAATGGTTCAATATTTTCTATTAGTGACAGTGATGATTGACATTACTATAGTGTAGACCATCAAAAGGGTGTAAATAGGTGATGTGATCAGTTGTTTTGATCTGTTTATTTTGGCAACCACTTTGGAAATAGTAGACTTCCTGATTTAACGTTACCATGGGGGCATTTGTAGGAAAAGTTGTAATATTAACTTATTGATCAAGAAAGCAAGCAGATCAGCAATTGTTTAGCAGTTTGTTACTATTTTGTTGGCAATATGAATATTCTCCAAGTCTGTTTTGTTACAAGTGTAGCAAAGCTAATTTTATTAGCTCTCAAATGCTTGTCCAAACATGCAGGGTAGAGTACTATAGTTATTTTCCTAAACCTTGGTGCAAAATAATGAGAAATGGTTGTGATTTTGAATTGTTTCGTTTTCTGGATTGTGATTGTTACGTCAATACTCTTCATGGCAATAGGAAACTAGTACTCATTTTTATTGTTTTATTTGCTTTAAAGTACTTGCATTCCTTTTTCTCATATGTATTTTTTTAGGATTTTTGTTTTTGTTTGAAAGTACAGACATTAATAGTGCTAATGTTTAATTGTAAATAAAAATCGAAAGAATCCTCAATACAATCTGTTGAGTAACAAGAACATTGAAGCAAAAGAGAGAAGAGAGAAGAGAAAAAGGAGAATAAAGTGTAGAGTTTTTCATGGAATGAAAGTTAGTTACAGAAATTCCTTTTATAGGTTTTTAGTTGCATGTACACTGTACTCTAATGTGCACTAACTTTATTACAACATAGCCTAGCATCCCTATAATCTAGGGAGTTATTTATTCTAAGTAACTAACACAAAACTAGTTCTAAGTTTCTGTAACTTGTGGCACAAGCAACTGTGGTGCATTGTGTTCCTGTTTGGACCGTCATACTATTCCTAAAGGCCTAAGAGCCCTCCAAAAGGGCCCAAACGCCCTCAAGAAGGACTTGGGCGCCCTCCAAAAGGGTTCCAAGGCCTAGGCGCGCCCCCTCTAGGGCGCCGCCTTACTTAGCTTCTAGAACCATCTAGAAACCGCCTAAATACCACAAATTCCCCTATTACTTTGAGGTTAAGTAACCGTGACCCAAGCCCATAACAGGCTATAAATACCTCACTTGAGAGCATTCTCAATTCATTCAATCAATAGTAAAAACCCTAATAGCGATACCAACCATAGTATCCTTACTCGTACTTTTTTTGCAAGTACATTGTTGTTTATCTTCCAATAGCAAAGCTTCTATCTTCTTTGTATTATGTTTCAACAGCCTCCCACAAGCTTGACCATGGTAGATGTTTATCATGCCAAGCTTGGAAATGAATTGATTGAACTTTGGAGGTGCTAAAGGCTTTGTTAAGAAATCTGTCAATTGTTCATGTGTTCAGATAGGAAGAAGTCTGAGCATTCCCTTTTGGATTTTTTCTCTAACTAAATGACATTCTATTTCCAAATGCTTTGTTCGCTCATGAAAAACTGGATTGAAAGCTATATGAATAGCACTTTGACTATCATAGTATATAACAGGTTGCTTGCTGCAATTGAATTTCAAGTCTTTCATAAGGTAGAGTAGCCACTAGCTCACAAGTAGCAGTGGAGATAGCCCTGTATTCAGCTTCTGAAGAGGATCTTGAAATGGTTACTTGCTTTTAACTCTCCAAGATATGAGTGAAGAACCTAAAAAGAAGCATAAACCAGTTGTTGATCTTCTCGAATCTACACAACCTGCCCAATCTACATCAACATAGCCAAGTAATTGAGCTTCTTAACTTCTAGGGAAGAAAAGACCAAGACCATGGTTGTTCTTTAGGTACCTCAATCTTCTACAAGCAGTTTTGTAGCGTGTGATAGTTGGAGCATTTAGAAACTAGCTCAGTTGTTGAGTAGCTAAAGAAATATTTGGTCTGGTGGTGTTTAGGTACAACAATATGCCAATCAGCCTCCTGTAGCAAGACACATCTTCAAAAGGAGCACTTGTGTCTTGATGCAACTTAATAGAAGTGTCCAGAGATGTTGATGCAGGCTTGGAACCTAAAAGGCCAGAAGTGTCAAGTAAATCTAGACAATACTTCCTTTGTGAGACTAAAATACCTGCTTTTGAGTGAGCAACCTCCAACACTAAAAAGTATTTAAGGATACCTAAATCCTTGATTTTGAAGTGAGCATCTAAAATGGATTTGATTCTTTGAAATTCAGTGAGAGAGGTACCAACTAATATGATGTCATCAACCTACACTAAGACAGCTGTGAAATCAGTGTTATGTTGAAGAGTGAATAATGAATAGTCAGATGTGGATTGTGAGTAACCTTCATGAAGTAATAAAGCAGTCAACTTTTCATACCATTTCCCGCTGGCTTGCTTCAAACCATAAAGACTCTTCTGGAATTTTCACACTTTGCCAGGAAAACTTAAAACTCCTTCTAGTATACTCATGAAAACATCTTCTTGCAAATCTCCATGAAGGAATGCATTGTTTACATCTAGTTGATGTAAATGCCAATTCTGAATAGAAGCAATAGCTAAAAGAGTTCTAACTGTGGTAAGCTTAGCAACAGGAGATAGAGTATCAAAGAAATCCAAACCCTCAATTTGATTGTAGCCTTTAGCTACCAGTCTGGCTTTGTACCTTTCAATGGAGCCATCTTCCTTGTGTTTCACTCTAGACACCCATTTACTGCCAATTGGCTTCACATGAGGTGGTAAATCCACAATGGACCAGGTACCATTATCAGTTAAAAGCCTTTAATTCATCATTCATAGCCTGTAACCAGTGTTCAGACTGACATGCTTCTTTATAGGTTTTAGGCTCAGTACTTTGAGTGATGGAAATGGAAAAAGCTTTATGTGATTTAGAAAGGTGATCAAAAGAATGAAAATGAGTAATGGGATAAGAAATACCTGAATTGATTGATTTTGGTGATGTAGTGGAAAAGTTATGGCAAATGTAATCTTTCAAATAACTGGAGGCAGATTTAACTCTAGTGGATCTATGAATGGTAGGCAATGTAGGTGGAGGAGGAATAATAGTGGAAGTTGAAGAAGGTAAAATAGGTGGAGGAGGGTCAACTACAGTGTCAGAAGAAGAAGAAAGATCTATGACAGGGTCAGAATCATAGTCTTGAGCTATATGGGTATGATATTTCCATGAAACAGTTGAAGGGTTATGTTTATAGGGAAAAATGCATTCATGATGTGTCACATTTCTAGAAACAAATATCTCTTTTGAATGAGTGTCAAGAAGAATGACCTATTTCATACCAGTCTTATAACCAAGAAAAACACACTTCCTTGCTCTAGAAGCAAGTTTAATTTTGTTGGCTTGAAGAGTTGATGCATAAGCTAAAGAGCCAAAAACTTTCAATTGATGCAAATCAGGATTTTGATTATGTAATAAAAAATAAGGAGTTTTGTTGTTTAAAACAGAACTAGGGACTCTATTCATGATGAAAACAACATGAATAACATCATAAGACCAGAATTTTTTAGGTAAATGAGATTGAAAAAGAAGTGCTCTAGTGATGTTCAAAATGTGTTGGTGCTTTCTTTCTACCCTTGCATTTTGTTGAGGTGTCTCAACACAACTTGTTTGGTGCAAAATACCTTTAGATGCATAAAATTGAGGCATGTTAAATTCAGGTCCATTATCACTTCTAACTATTTTAACATGACAGTCATGTTGATTTTCAATCAAAGTAATAAAATCAATGACATGTTGTCTGGTTTCACCTTTTGATTTCATCAAAGTTATTCAGGTATATCTACTAAAATCATCAACAACATTCAAAAAATATGAACGATTATGAATAGAGGAAATTGAAATAGGACCCCAAATATCAAAATGTATCAATTTAAAGGGCTTTTTAGCTTTTTTACAACTCTCAGGAAAAGGTAACTTTCTATGTTTAGCAAAGTGACAGACATCACAAGTTGCTTTAGAATCTACATGAACAAAAGGAAATAGAGATTGTAAAGACTTCATTCTAGAAAATGAAAGGTGTCCTAATCTAAAATGCAGGGCCGTCTTAACAAATTCATAGGCCCAGTTTTAATTTTATATAGGATGCAAATAAAAAAAATTAAATTATGGGCCCGAAAAAAAAAATTTAAGTCATTTTAAACAAAATTATTAAAATTTACACTTTGGTGGGGCTTGAACCCATTACCCCTCTCAGTCAAAAAAAATTAACCTAGCCACTGAAGCCCGCTAAACAGATCATAAATATTCGCTTTTAACAAATATATAACCATTATTTAGTGTCTTAAATATTTTTTAAAAAAAAAATTTGGGCCCCAAAAAATTGGAGGCCCGGTGCCATAGCCCAGCCACAACGGGCTATGGCCCGACCCTGCTAAAATGCCAGAGGACACTGTCTGGTAGAGGTACATAGCTGGGAACAGTCTTGCTTGCAGAACAAGTCAGCTTGTTTGAAAGATTCAAATAGTATAACTCTTCTCTCTTATGACCATAACCAATCATCTTCTTGGTTTTCTTGTCCTGAATACAACACTGGAAACCATCAAAAATCACAATACTTAAAAATTTTGTTAATTTTGATACAGAAATGAGATTAAAATGAAATTCAGGAACATAGAAAACATCATGAATGATAAAATCATCAGAAAATTTAATGGTTCCAGATTGTTTGGCTATAGTAAAATGGCTTGTAGGTAATTTGATGTGAGTGGGAATGATTTCATTATAAGAATGAAACCATTTTAGATTGCCACAAATATGATCACTAGCTCCTGAATCAATGATCCAAGAACTTAGAGTAAAATTATGACAAGTTAAAGAAGAACAAAAACTTGTACCTTGCCTGACAATTGGTGAATGACCAAGAGACATGGAAGAAGAAACCTGATTAGAAGCATGAGCAGTTTTTGAACCTTGGTTAGGAGATGAAGTCTGAAGTAAAGACATTAACTTTTCATATAGTTCATGTTTAATAACTGGAGATGCAACTTTATTATCAACACATGATGGAGGTTTCTCATCATTAGCAACTTCCTCCTTTGCAATATGATTAACAGATGAAGAAGAACCAAAAGTCTTCTGAAGATGTGGTGGAACACCATGCTTCTTCCAATAGGTTTCTACAGTGTGATTACTTCTTCCACAGAAAGTACACACACGTGCACTATTCTTGGAATTGAAACCTTGATTATATGATTTTCCAGAAGAATTTCCTTTGAACTTTCTGGAATCAACATAGTTAATCAAAACTGAATCTTCACTAGGAGAAGCAAAATTGCCTTGTCTTTCATGTTGTAAAACCATAGAGAAGATTTTGTTCATAGGGGGTAAAGGTTCCATTAACAGAATCTGAGACTTAACCATAACAAAATTCTCATTCAAACCAGTGAGAAACCTTATTGCATAGAGTAAATTGTGATTTTGTCTAGCATTGCGCATGAATTCACAAGAACAACGAATTCTACATACACAATTGAGAACAGGGAGATAAATCTCAAGTTCCTCCCACAAAATCTTTAATTCAAAATAAAAACCAGTTACAGTTTTAGAATCTTGCTGCAAAGCATAGATTTCTTGCATGAGTTCGGAAATTCGTACCAAATCACCTTGAGAGAATCGTTCTTTCAGATTGTTCCAAACATCACAAGCGTTTTCCATGAAGATAATGGATTGTGCAATTGAAGGAGACACATAATTCACGATCCATGAATGAACTAAATTGTTGCAGCGATTCCAGGGTCGAAACAGAGGATCAAAATCATCAGTGATTGGTTCGATTGTTCCATCAACAAATTCATAGTTCATTTTACCGCCCAACACTCTTCGCATCAAACGAGCCCTGGAATGATAGTTTGAACCATCCAAAACTGGAGAAACTGTAACAGAGGAAGGTCCATCACTTGGATGAACGAAGGAAGCACTAGATTGATCAGTGAGAACATCGTTATTGCGAGGCGCCATTGATGGAGCTTGATAAAGTTTGCGGAAGAAGGATCAAAAGGCTCTAGATACCATGTTGAGTAACAAGAACATTGAAGCAAAAGAGAGAAGAGAGAAGAGAAAAAGTAGAATAAAGTGTAGAGTTTTTCATGGAATGAAAGTTAGTTACATAAATTCCTTTTATAGGTAGTTAGCTGCATATACATTGTACTCTAATGCGCACTAGCTTTATTACAACATATCTTAGCATCCCTATAATCTAGGGAGTTAGTTATTCTAAGTAACTAACACAAAACTAGTTCTAAGTTTTTGTAACTTGTGGCACAAACAACTATGGTGCATTGTGTTTCTATTGTTTATCTTCCAATAGCAAAGCTTCTATCTTCTTTGTATTATGTTTCAACACAGTCCTCAATACCTCAAAAACAAATTCAAGGACAATGTCAAGCTCATGTTTGCTCAATAAATTAGTTGCGTTTGGATGCATATTTCAAACCTCATTGTCTTGTAAAGAAACAAATGATATATTACATTTCTCACTGATTAATGTATTTTGTTATTGTGAATTAATGTAGAATCAAGATAATTTTATTGTAAATTTTCTTTAATATTGGTGATTTTGTTTGGTCTTACAGAAGAGTGTGTCTCTGCTTACAAAATTTAAAAGGGATAATATTTTTTGTGTCAACCGACAATTATGTGAACACAATTGTAGAGATTAATTTCTAGAGGCAAAATATATATTTTAAAGATACTTTAGGAACAAACTTAAAAGAGCACTGCTATTTTTAGCGACAAATTTCATCACGAAGACCTCACAAATCTCTCATTAACCAATTGAATCTCGCCTTTTTCCGTAAATAATGTGACGTTATAAAATGATTTGATTGAATGCATTTCTAATTTTTTTTTTTTTACATTATTGGTGTATACATGTTGAGTTTAATTAGTATAATGTGTTAGTGTATAATTTATTTTACACGTATCTATTCACATGTTTTCATACACACTAATTGATGTAACAAACAACATATTATTACATACATGTGTAAAATAATCGTATACCGATTAAACTCTACAACTTACTAAATTCAATTTAAAAAGTATATTTTCTATTTTTTATCCATTGGATTGAGTATGCCAAAACAATAATTTCTTCAATATATAAATGTGGTGTAATCGAAGTTCACAACTTTCGGTTATACTACACTACTTATATTCCATTTTCTTCAAAGGAAAAGACGAGCTTCTTTGCCACTACAGAGTACAGAGTACAAATTTCTTTCTGCAATTTCTTCGCTCAAAATCTAGAATATGCAGAATCTATATACATTGTTTTCACTTTTTCAACATTCAAGGTAACCCTTTTCTTACCCCTCTCTAAACCCACCTTTAATTTCTCATTTTCATTATAAAGTTTGCACCTTTACAATCAAATCTTGCTTGTTCAAAAAAAAACAAACCTTTACAATCAAATCTATGGTTTTTGACATGGAAAAGAGTATTTACACCTTCTTAACCATACACCGTTGGGAGTCACTCAACCGCATGAATTATAGGTTAGGTTCACTTAGACCTATTCATGGAATGTTAGCATTGAAATTCCTCAATTGGGTCATCAAAAAACCTAATTTAGAGATCAATCATTTGACTCACATCATTTCCACAACAACCCATATCCTTGTTAAGGCTAGAATGTATGGTTATGCTAAAACAACATTGTCCCATATGTTACATATGGATGTTGGTTTTAATAATGTGTTTGGTGCTTTGATGGAGACATACCCTTTTTGTAATTCAAATCCAGCTGTTTTTGATTTACTTATTAGGGTTTGTTTAAGAGAGAATATGGTTGGTGATGCTGTTGAGGCTTTTCGTTTGATGGGTTTTCGAGGTTTTAGTCCGTCTGTGTTTACTTGTAACATGGTGTTAGGTTCGTTGGTGAAGGATCGTGAGGTTGATTTGTTTTGGTCTTTTTTTAAAGAAATGATTGCTAATAGGGTTTCGCCGAATGTTGCTACGTTTAATATATTGTTGAATGCTTTGTGTGAGCGTGGCAAGTTTAAAAGTGCTGGGATTTTATTGAGGAAAATGGAAGAAACAGGTCATTTTCCAACTGCGGTTACTTATAATACTTTGCTTAATTGGTATTGTAAGAAAGGAAGGTATAAGGCAGCGTCTGAGCTTATTGACGCCATGGCATCTAAGGGTATTGCGGCAGATGTTTGTACATATAATGTGTTGATAGATGATTTGTGTAGGAAAAGTAGAAGTGCAAAAGGTTATTTGATATTGAAAAGGATGAGGAAGAATATGGTATATCCTAATGAGATAACTTATAATACTCTTATTAATGGATTTGTTAAGGAGGGGAAGATTGGAGTTGCTACAAAATTTTTTGAGGAGATGTCTTCATGTAACTTGTTACCAAACAGTGTTACTTACAATACATTGATTTTTGGGCACTGTAGCAATGGCAACATTGAGGAAGGGTTGAGACTTTGTGATGTGATGGTTTCACATGGTTTGAGACCTAATGAAGTGACGTATGGGGCTCTTTTGAATGGGATATCCAAGCATGCTCAATTTGGTTTGGTTTCCAGTGTTCTTGAGAGAATGAGGATGGATGGCGTGAGAGTCGGTCATATTAGTTATACAACAATGATTGATGGATTGTGTAAGAATGGCCTTCTTGAAGAAGCTGTACAGTTGCTGGATGATATGTTAAAAGTTTCTGTTAGTCCTGATATTGTTACATTTTCGGTACTAGTTAGTGGATTTCTTAAGGCAGGGAAGATAAAAAATGCAAAGGAGATGATGTGTAAAATGTACAAGACCGGGCTTGTTCCAAACAGAATTTTGTATTCAACATTAATCTACAGCTACTGCAAGATGGGAAACCTAAAAGAGGCGTTGAATGCTTATACAGTTATGAACCACTGTGGTTATGATTCAGATCACTTTGCTTGTAATGTGTTGGTTGCCACTTTTTGTAGATGCAAAAGACTTGAAGAAGCCGAGTATTTTATAGACCACATGATGAGGATGGGTCTTGATCCTAGCTCTGTTACTTTTGATAGCATTATAGATAGCTACGGAAATTCTGGGGACACATTAAAAGCGTTCTCTGTGTTTGATAAAATGAATAGTTTAGGCCATTTACCAAGCCAGTTCACATACGAGGGTCTATTGAAAGGACTTCTTATTGGCGGACATATTAATGAAGCCAAAATATTTATGCATAGACCTAGTAGCATTCCTTATGCCATTGGTAGTACTTTCTACAACACAATGCTTACTTTGACATCAAGATCAGGAAATTTATCGAATGCGGTTGCCCTTCTTGATGAGATGGTTATGAATAATTTTGTGCCTGACAGCTTTACATACACTAGTCTTATTGCAGGACTATGCAGGAAGGGTAAAATGGTCCTTGCTCTCCTTTTGTCAGGAAGGGCAATTGAAAAAGGATTATTATCTCCAAATCCTGCTATGTACACTAGTTTAGTTGATGGTCTTCTTAAGGAAGGACATTCAAAAGCTGCTTTATATATGTTTGAAGATATGTTAAACGAAGGTGTTCAACCTGATGCTATTGCATTCAATGTTCTTTTGGATCGATACTCAAGGAAGGGAAAAATGTCAAAGGTAAATGATATCCTTTCAACAATGAGGAGTAGAAATTTATGCTTCAACTTGACTACTTACAACATTCTCTTGCATGGATATTCAAAGAGGCATGACATGGCAAGATGTTCTAAGTTATACAATGAAATGATCATACACGGTTTTGCACCTGATAGGTTAACATGGCACTCTCTAATTCTTGGAAATTGCAAGTCTGGATCATTGGATGTTGCCGTGAAATTTTTAAGAAAGATAACAGTTGAAGGTTTCAAAGTTGATTGTTTTACGTTGAATGTGCTTGTTAATAAGCTCTGTGAACGGAATGAGATAAAAATGGCCTTTGATCTGGTAAAACAACTGAATATGTTAGGAGTTACTCCTAATGTAGATACGTACAATGCCCTTTTTAATGGATTTATTAGAACTTGTTCTTTTGATGAAGCCCGTTGTATTCTGCATGCCTTGTCGGAAAATGGTTATGCTCCTACATGTAAACAATTTACCACGTTAATTAAGGGCATGAGCAGAATGGGAAATGTAAAAGGAGCAATGGAGCTTCAAGATGAGATGAAAATACTTGGGGTCAGCTCCCAAGGTGTTGCTATGAGTGCTATCATCAGAGGGCTTGCACGTTCAAGAAAGACTGACGATGCTACTCGCATTCTTGATATCATGCTGGAGATGCAAATCATTCCAACTGTTGCTACTTTCACGACATTAATGCACATCTATTGCAAAGAAGGTAATGTTGCCAAGGCATTGGAATTGAGGAGTGTAATGGAACAATGTCATGTGAAGCTTGATGTTGCTGCATACAACGTTCTTATATCTGGCCTTTGTGCCGATGGTGATATTCAAGCTGCTTTTAAACTTTATGAAGAGATG